>Ga0129314_1000050_pt1 | contig 143852 bp, 123 predicted proteins | sample O1111metagenome_FD_94431 | JGI IMG/M metagenome (GOLD analysis project Ga0129314, IMG submission 94431) | Orangutan individual fecal microbial communities from fecal samples from Wisconsin, USA - O1111 metagenome | ecosystem: Host-associated > Mammals > Digestive system > Large intestine >...
CCATTTTGACAATCCGGAAGATGTGGAAATTATTACAACGGATGGCGGAATTTCCTTGTCTGTCCGAAACGATGCATCTTTTATCATCGGAACGGACATGAATTTTTATGAACACCAGTCAACTTATAACCCCAACATGCCCATGCGCAGCCTGATTTACTGTACGGATGCCATAGACAGGCGCATTAAAGAGAAGAATGAGAACCTGTACGGACACAAGCAGATTAAGATACCCACTCCCCGGTTTGTGGTATTTTACAACGGGCGGGAAAAGCGCCCGGCAGTGGAGAGAATGTATCTTTCTTCGGCATATATGGGAGAAAAGAAAAATCCGGATTTGGAGCTTGCCTGTACGGTGTATAACTTAAATGCACCGGAAAATAAGGAGCTTCTGGAGAAGTCGGAAGTTTTATATGGCTATACTTTCTTTGTAAACAGGGTGAATGCCAATAAAGAAAGCGGGATGGAACTGGAGCAGGCGATTGATGAAGCCATTGATGCATGTACGAGAGAAAATATTTTGAAAGATTTCTTTGGAACGTATAAGAATGAGGTGAGAAGGATTATGGCACTTGATTTTACTTTTGAAAGACAGATTGAATTGACGAGGATGGAGTATTATCAGGATGGGTTTGCGGATGGAGAGTCACAGGGAGAAGCAAGAGGAGAAGCTCGTGGAGAGGCCAAGGGGATGGCACGCGGCGAAAAGACTGGGCAGTTGCGGACACTGATTTCACAGGTGGTCCGGAAGCTTCGTAAAGGAAAAAGTGTAGAGCAGATTGCCGACGAACTGGAAGCAGATATGGCAACCATTGCCCCTATCTGCAAAGCAGCGGAAGAGTTTGCGCCGGAATATGACGAGGAGAAAATCTTCGAAAAGGTCAAAAATGCATAAATATTGACTAAATTTGCATAAAATACCTTTTGGGGTTGAGAATTTTATATAAGTACCTTAAATTAAAAGGTGACGTATTATTGAGAAAAACGGCACATGGAGCAGACAGATGCGCAATAATATTTTATCTTTGAAGAACATTTACAGCTTACTTGTTATGAAAGATTACCCTGTGGAAGGCGGAAGTGTGATTAGCGGAGACCGGAAAAAGGGCATGACACTTACAAAGTTCTGGAAGGAAAATCTGCTTCCGCAGCTTACGGAGGGCAGGTACGGTACCAACATCTGGAAGTATACGGGTACCCGCAACAGACATACTTCGGAAATCTGCAACAGAAGCAGCCAGCTGTTGACTTACGAAGAGTATATGCAGGAGATTGTGGCATTACTGAATGTGGAATTTCTGCTGCAGCAGACGGAGCAGTTTATGTTCTATCTGCGGAAACACGAGTTTAATTATGAAGTATTTACGGACAAGCTTCCCGTTTTTTTAGATGCTGTTTCCAAAGAGGACGCAGTGTGGAATTATGATATAGGGGCATTTTTCGAAAGCAATTGCGAAGATATAGCAGAAATGGAGTCCTACGGAAAAGCAGGAAAAGAATTTACCGCAGGATATTTTTTGACATTTCTGACACTGCATGCATTGACCGGTGAATACATGCAGAGCAAAACGATGCACATTGTCAGGGAAAATCCGCAGTATGCCATGAAGGAGCTCTGGCAGAGATTTTATCATCGGGAAGACGAAAGAAATGTTGTTTTCCTTACGGCAAAGGATACGGAAATATATGGAGAAATGTTGCCGGCAGAGAATTTCTGGGGAAGAGAAAGGGAACAGTTTGACCTTCGGGAGATGTTAGCTAAGGGCGGACATTACCTTTTAAGCGGGATGGGCGGCATCGGCAAAACGGAACTTGCCAAGCAGTTTATCCGGTATTGTGTAAAAAATAAAAAAGTGGATTATATCGGTGTGATTCCCTATGAAAACCAATTTGCGGAAAGCCTGCTCAGGGCATTTTCCGGGAAACAGGAAAAAACCTTCCGGGAAAGCTTTAAGGAGGTTATCGGGGAACTCAAGCAATTGGCATCACAGAAAAAGGTTCTGCTTTTTATTGATGATGTAACGAAAAACGTGCAGGAGGATGAGTATCTGGCGGTATTGGAGAAAGTGCCGGCTACGATATTTATGACATCAAGACTGGCGGATATAGATGGGTTTGAAACGTATCCGGTGAAGGAGCTTTCCAAGGATGCCTGTGAGCTTATTTTCCGTGACAGTTATAAAAGATTAATGAAACCGGAGGATTTACAAGAATTAAATATTCTGCTGGACGACAATATCTGCAGACATACGCTGACAATCCGATGGCTTGGACAGGCCGCCTATGCTATGAACTGGTCTGTGGAGGAATTGCTGAAAAAGCTTGAAAAGAAAGAAGAATCCATTCTCTGGAAAGAGAAAAAAAGACATGTAAGCTTGAAGGATATGTACCTGCAGTTGTATACAAAGACAGGGCTGCATGTGAAGGAAAAGGCATTTTTAGAAATTATGGCGGCGCTTCCCAGCCGGAAATATCCGGTTTCCTTCCTATACACTTACTTTGGCACTTTCATGGAGGAAAATAAACAGGATTTTCTGCATAGGCTGTGCAATCGCGGGTGGCTGGAGAGCAAGGACGAAAGTGTTTTTATGCATCCGGTCATTGCGGAGAGCATTTCCCGGAAAGTATTACCGGAGGAAACTCTGAAAACATTGTTTAAGAATATCGGGAAAATATGGAGAAGCTGGTTTGGAAATGTAACAGAATCAGATAAATGGAATGCTGTCTGCGAGTGTCCGAACAGTGACTTTATAAAAAGCGCGGAGCTGGTAGCGGATTTGTTTTTCAGCCTTCCGCAGTCATCGATGGGCAGGTTTGAGGAATATTTTCCTATTATAATTCTGGCATCCGATGTGGTAAAAAATCATTTTTCGATTTCAACCGACCGGGCAAAGGTACTGAAGGAAATGGTAGAAAATGCCGGAAGTCTGCCGGATGAGATGCGTATTCATGCGTATCTGGTCTGTACAGATTATATGATTACGGATATTGCCCTGTTAAAAGAGGAAATACGCCGGCAGGACGAAAAGCCAACCATATCCCGGGAGCTGATGGGACAGCTTTATAATTTAACATTGGTAAATATGGTTTCGGCAGGGCAAATCCAGGATGCCGAAAATCTTTTGAACCGCATTACGCCGGTTACCGCACGGGACAAGGTATATTATTGTATGAACCGCGGGCTTATCGCTGCTATGAAAATGGATATAGAGGAATCCTATAAATGGAATCGGGCGGGGATTGATGCGGCCGGTGAAAATGCGGAGTTGTTTTCCGGGGAATTGTTCCAGCTCTGGGGTTCCCAGACGGTTTTATGCCATGGAACAAAGCGGATGGAGGAAGCGGAGCACAGTCTGAAGCAGATGAAAAAATATCTGCGGGAAAAAAATGTGCAGGACAACTGGTATTACAATTTTGAAAAAGGAACTCTCCTTATCCAGAAAAATCAGGTGGAAGAGGGGATTGGATATCTGAAAACAGCGATTGAGTATGCGGGATATTATTTCGGACGGGAGCATCTCAATTATATCATGGAATGTGAGGAGCTGGCTCTCGGGCAGGGGAAACTGAAGTTGTTTGAGGAAGCGGAGGCCAATCATAAAATTGCACTGGAATTTACGACGGTCCACAAAGAATATGTGATGGAAAGATGCCGTATTCTGAACAATATGGGACATATGTATATTGAGTGGAAAAAGCCGGATAAAGCGTATGAATGCTTAAAGGAGTCCTATGAAACCTGCATGGATAATGACGATCTTACCATGGCAGAACCGGCGTACAATCTGGCACGGTTTTACAGACTGAAGAATGATACCGAGAAGGAAATGTTCTATTTACAGAAGGCATGTCCGGTTTTTGAAAGGATTTATTCCGATAGGAGTGAAAAAACAATAAAGGTAAGAAAGCGCTTAAGCGAACTTTCCGGGAGATAAATTCCAGAAAAAAGTAGAGCTTACCCATGAAATCTGTTATAATGAAACTTGCAGTGACGGCAGTTTTGTTATGGCAGATTTTTTTGTATTGCAGGAAACAAACAGAGAATTTGAAGAAAACAACAACCGGTAAAGGAAGGGCGGCGGAAACGTGCAGAGGATTAACGAGGACTTACGAAGCGGACAATTTAAGCAGGCATATCTTTTGTACGGAGAGGAAGCGTACCTTCGCAGGCAGTACAGGGACAGGCTGAAAAAGGCGCTTCTGGGCGATGGGGATGCCATGAACATGAACTGCTTTGAGGGTAAGGATGTCAATGTGGGAGAAGTCATTGATGTGGCGGAGACCATGCCGTTCTTTGCGGACAGGCGTGTTATCGTCATGGACGGCACAGGGCTTTTTAAGAGCGGCGGGGAAAAGCTGGCAGAGTACATTGCGGGCTTAAAGGACAGCGGCTCCCAGACCTATTTTGTGTTCTGCGAAAGCGAGGTTGACAAGAGAAGCAGGCTCTTTAAGCAGGTGCAGCAGACCGGTTATATCTGTGAAATGAAGCAGCAGGACGACCAGACCTTAAAGCGTTGGGCGGCCGGGGTGTTAAAGCAGGACGGCAAGAAAATTACGGAGAATACACTGGAGTATTTTCTGGAAAAAGTGGGTACGGATATGGAAAACATCCGCACGGAGTTAGAGAAACTGAGCTGCTACTGCATGGATAAAGAAGTGATTGAAAAAGAAGATGTGGACAGCATCTGCGTGGTAAACATTACCAACCACATTTTTGATATGGTGACAGCCATTTCGGAAAAACAGACGAAGAAAGCATTGCTTTTGTATTACGATTTGCTGGCGTTAAAGGAACCGCCCATGCGGATTTTATTTTTAATTGCCAGGCAGATGAATCTGCTTCTGCAGGTGAAGCAGCTGAAGGGCAAGGGCTTTGACAATAAAAGAATCGGAGAAAAAATCGGGCTGCCCCCTTTTATTGCGGGCAAGAATGTGACGCAGGCGTCCCGGTTTAAGGAAAGAGAATTAAAAGCTGCCGTGGTAAAATGCGTGGAAGCGGAAGAAGCGGTCAAAACCGGCAGACTGAAGGATACGGTCAGTGTGGAAATGCTGATTTTATCCGTTTTGTAAGCCGAAATGGGGAAAATGGCGGCAGGCGGCAGAAAGGTGCGGTGACGAAATGATAAAAATTTTAATCGTGGAGGATGAGGAGCCCATCAACAATCTGATTCGCATGAATCTGACTAAGGCGGGATATCAGTGTAAATGTGCATTTGACGGACAGGAGGCCGCGGACATGATGGCAGCGGAGAAGTTTGATCTGTTTCTTTTAGACATCATGCTTCCCAAGATTAACGGCTATGAGCTCCTGGAATATGCCCAGACCCTGAACACACCGGTTATCTTTATTACGGCGATGGGCACGGTGGAAAACAAGGTAAAAGGATTGAAAAAAGGCGCGGACGATTATATTTCCAAGCCCTTTGAGATTGTAGAGCTGCTGGCACGCGTGGAAACGGTGCTCCGGCGGTACAACAAGGCGGAAAAAATCATTAAAATTCTGGATATTGAGGTGGATACGGAGTCCCGTACCGTAATGCAGAACGGGCAGCAGGTTATTCTTACCTTAAAGGAATTTGAACTGCTTCTTTTGTTTATCCGCAACAAAAACATTGCCCTGTACCGGGACGTGATTTACGAGAGCGTCTGGGAAGGGGAGGATATGGGAGAAAGCAGAACGGTGGATCTGCATGTGCAGCGCCTGAAGAGAAAGCTGCACTGGGAAAATAAAATCGTAGCTGTCTACAAAGTGGGCTACCGCCTGGAGGCATAGCCTGCGCCGCAAAATGAGGAGCTATTTTCATTTATGAAATTTTTCTGGAAAATATTTTTTGCTTTTACGGCTATTATCACCATGGTTTTCAGTGTGTTCGGTATCTGGCTGATTTCCCAGACCTTCCGCAATTCCTTAAACAAGGAAATAGAGGAGGGCAACCGGGAAAACCGTATGTTCCAGTTTGCCTTTGAGGTAAACATGAACTCCATTTCGGAAAATTACCGGACGGAAAAAATCGTAAGGGCGCTGACGGAATCGGTGGTGAACAACTTAGACAAAAATGAATATTCCTACAAGCTTTACCGTGACGGCAGGTACCTGGTTTACGAAAACCAGGAGCTTCGTCTGGAAAACGGTCTGATTGAAAAACTGACGGATGCGGACTGTGTGTATCAGGTGTTGGAAAACGCCGGAAAAAAATATCTGATTTTTATCTGTAAAAGTGTGATTGGCGGCAGAAACTATTATCTGGAAAGCGCCAAGGACATTACCGATTTGTACGAGGAACGGAACAGCTTTTACAGCCAGTACCGGGTGATTATGCTTTGTCTGGTTGCGGTGACGGGCGTGGTTATTTTTATTGTGTCCCGTTTTTTAACCCGGTCGGTGGCGAGCCTTTCCGACACTACAAAGCGTTTCGCAGCGGGGGATTACGGCACCCGTGCGGAGGTTTACAGTGAGGATGAAATCGGTACTCTGGCTCAGGATTTTAACATTATGGCGGACAACCTGATCCAGAAGATGGATGAACTGAAGGACAATGCCCGCAAGCAGGAGGATTTTACCGCTTCCTTTGCCCATGAATTGAAAACGCCGCTGACCTCCATTGTCGGATATGCGGACATGCTGCGCACCATGGATCTTGACAAAGATGAAACAGTGGAGGCAGCCAATTACATTTATTCCCAGGGCAAGCGTCTGGAAAGCCTTTCTTTTAAGCTGCTTGACCTGATTGTGACCCAGAATGAAAAGATTTCATATACGCCGCATTCTGCCCGGATGCTTATTGCGGAAGCGGAGCGGATTACGGCGAAGAGTCTTTCCGATAAAAAAATCACCCTGTATACCGATGTGGAAGAAGGTACGGTTTACGGGGAAAAGGATTTGCTTCTGTCCCTGTTTGTTAATCTGGTGGACAATGCCAGAAAGGCGCTTTCTCCTAAGGGAAAAATCACCATAACAGGAAGAACGGAGGAGGAAGGGTACCGGTTTGCTGTCTGCGACGATGGCTGCGGTATGCCGGAAGAGGAGCTCCACAAGGTTACGGAGGCCTTTTATATGGTGGACAAATCCCGCTCCCGTAAGGAGGGAGGCGCCGGTCTGGGGCTGACCCTGTGCAGCCGGATTGTGGCACTTCATAAGGCGGAGTGGAAAATCGAGAGTAAAATGGGGGAAGGTACCTGCGTTACTCTGACGTTCCCGGGAAAGGAGGTGCTGCATGAAAAGGAAAAATGAAAAAAACGGCAGCATCCTTGACTACAGTATCAGCATTCTTCTGATGCTCATTTTGGCGTTGTCCACGTATCTTGCTCCCTTTGCATACAGCAATTTTTCGGATAATAAGGATATGAGGGAAGCCCACGCGGTGGAAAGAGAAGGCTTTTCGTTCCGTACACCCGTAGAAAACAATGCCGGAGAAAAGGTACAGAGCATGATGGCTGCACTGGTAAATACCAACGGTCTGCAGAAAACCATGTCCCTAAGTGAGACGGAGTTAAACACGGGTGAGGTTTTCGGCGGTGTAAAGGAAGCCATCGGTATTGCCATTTCCTGTAAACTGCTGCCCGACATCAGCGCCTATGATTTAGAGAAGAATATTATTTATGTGGATTATTACAACGTCAGCGATGCCTCTTCCGAGGATACGGATATGGCTTTTTTCTGTATCCGGTTCAGTGACAACGCGACCTTTGATTTTACCTTCCGGGTGGATGCTTCGGACTATATTATTTATCAGGCGGAAATTTACTGCGCCGAGGCTTCCGAATATGTGGAGCAGGTGGACTCCGACGATAAGGAGGTTGTGGCATACTTAAACGACCAGTTTACGGAGAACGCCGGCAAGTATTTTGAAGCAGAGGGCTATGATGTACTGACCGACAACACCCAGAGTGAGCTTCTGATTATGATGGGTTACGAAAGAGGCGAATATGCGGTGTACCACACCGTATGTCAGAATACCAATATGGGTATATCCGGGCTGCGCTGGGGCTTTGTACCCATGACGGTAGCTTTGGAAGACGGCGCCGCCACCCAGGAATGGGGCTACCAGAGAATTGTGGATTACTTCTACGATAAATACCAGATAGAAATAGATTAAAAGAGTCATTTATGGGACACCGTTTCTGCTATCTTTACTTCAGAAGGCGAGAGAAACTTACAGAAATCCGCTGCGGAAAGCAGAGGTTTTCAGGAAGAAAGGCAGGAACAGTTATGAAAAATACAGTATTTGCAGGAGTTACGGTTTTACTTATTCTGACGGTATGGCTGTCAGCGGCGGGCATTGTGAAAAGCGAGAGCAGTGAGCGCGCGAAAGAAGAGCACTATGCGGTGCTGGAGCAGCAGTATGTAGAGGATGTAAGAGAATATTTAAATAAAACAGGTTACCCCGACAGCGGTGTTATGTGCAACCGTGTCACCTACGAGGACGGCAGAAGGGAATACACGGTATTTCTTCACCATCGCAGGCTGGCAGGGCTTGCGGAGGAGGAAAAAGAAGCGCTTATGCAGGAACTTTTGCAGAAAGCGATGGAAGAGGAAGCTTTTCAAAAGGAAGAGATTTCGTTTACCTTTTCGATTTCCTGATTAGCATTATCGCGGGACGGGGACTATAATGGAAGAGTGCCTGAAATGAGAGGAGAAATTATGGTTCGTATTCCCAGAGCAAATGAAGTTTACAAACATTTTAAGGGCAATTTATACCAGGTGATGACGGTGGCAGAGCATTCGGAAACGGGCGAGGAGCTGGTAATCTATCAGGCTCTTTACGGGGAAGGAAAGGTCTATGCCAGACCGCTTGCCGATTTCTGTGCGGTGCTTGATAAGGGAAAATATCCCGATGCCGCGCAGGAGCACCGGTTTGAATTGCAGGAACCGGAAGAAATGACATTGGATCCTATGGTGTTGGAGTTTCTGGACGCTGATAACTGCGAGGACAGACTGAATATTTTATCCGCCTTAAAGCACCGGATCACGGATGACATGATTAACACCATGGCGGTGGCATGTGACGTGGAGGTGCCGGAGGGCAGGATAGAGGACAGATATTACAGTCTGAAGAACTGTCTGCTTACCAAAAAGAAATTTGAGGGTAGCCGGCTACGATAAACAGCAGTGTGCCGGTCGTCACCATGGATGTGGAAAGGATGGGTGAAGACTATGGCATACAGCTTGGAAAACAGACTGATTATCGGCATCTCCACAAGAGCGCTTTTTGATTTGCGGACGGAGAACCGGATTTTTGAAGAAGAGGGCGTGGAGGCCTATGCAAAGTACCAGCGGGAGCACGAGACAGAAATTTTAAAGCCCGGCCCGGGGTTCTCTCTGATAAAAGCGCTGTTGTCCTTAAATACTCCCGCCGGAATGGGCGGGACACCGGAAAAAGGCGGATGTGCCAAGGAGCAGGAAAGCGGCACCGGGCGCCATGTATCCGGCAACCGGGTGGAGGTGGTGCTCATGTCGAAAAACAGCCCGGACATTTCCCTCCGGATTTTCCGTTCCATAGAGCATTACGGACTGGATATCACCCGGTCCTTCTTTACAAGCGGAGCCCCCATGGCACCGTACCTTGCCGCGTTTAGGACGGATTTGTTTCTGTCCGCCTGTGAGGAGGATGTGCGGGCTGCCATAGAGGCGGGCATTGCCGCCGGTATTGTCTGCGGGGAGGGAAACCACTATAAGGAAAGTCCTTCGGACGGCAAAATCAGGATAGCCTTTGATGCGGATGCGGTTATTTTTTCCGATGAAGCAGAGAATGTTTTCAGGAAAGAAGGACTGGAGGCATTTGAAAACAGTGAGAAAAAGAAGGCGGACATTCCGCTCTGCGCCGGTCCCTTTGCCAGGTTTCTGCATACCATTTCCGACTGGCAGCAGGAATACGCGCCGGGGGAGTCGCCCATAAGGACGGCACTTGTTACGGCAAGAAGTGCGCCTGCCCATGAGAGGGTAATCCGTACCCTGCGGGCATGGAATGTCCGTATAGATGAGGCATGCTTTCTGGGTGGAGTGACGAAAAGGGATGTGCTGGCAGCCTTTGGGGCACAGATTTTCTTTGATGACCAGCAGGTGCATGTAGGACCCGCAGCGGAAGTGGTTCCTTCGGCAAGGGTGCCGGCAGCGGCGGACAAAATATACAGTATGGAAAGAGTTATACATGAAGTATCATGATATTGTGGAGGGCACCTTTTTAGAGAGGCCCAACCGTTTTATAGCCTACGCCGAGATAAACGGCAGGCGGGAAAAGGTGCATGTGAAAAACACCGGCCGGTGCCGGGAGCTTCTGACAGAGCATGCACCGGTTTATTTAGAGCGAAACGACAGCAAGACGAGAAGCACCGCCTATGACCTTGTGGCGGTGGAAAAGCAGGGCAGGCTTATCAATATGGATTCCCAGGCACCCAACAGGGCTGTGGAAGAGTGGCTTAGAAAAAAGATACTCTTCCCGGACCTGTCTTTGCTGCGTCCGGAAACAAAGTACGGCAATTCCCGGTTTGATTTTTATATAGAGACACCGGACAAAAAGATTTTCATGGAGGTCAAGGGAGTTACCTTAGAAGAAAATAACTGTGTCATGTTTCCCGATGCGCCGTCTGAACGGGCCTTAAAGCATGTGGAGGAGCTGACGGAAGCAAAAAAGGACGGATATGAGGCATATATTCTGTTTGTCATCCAGATGAAGAATGTGGATCATTTTACCCCTAATGCCGCTATGCAGCCCGCTTTTGCGGAGGCACTGAAAAAGGCAGAGGAAGCCGGTGTGCATATCCTTGCCTACGACTGCTTTATCGGCAGAGATTGTATGGAAATACAGGATAAAGTGAAAATAAGACTCTCCGATGAGGAAGATTTCTTAGAAAATTCTGATGAAAATCTTAATTTCACAGTGGGGGATATTCCCAAACCGCTCTTAAAATGGTATGATACCAACAGACGGATTTTGCCGTGGAGAGAGGAACCGGCCCCGTACCGGGTCTGGGTTTCCGAGATTATGCTCCAGCAGACCAGAGTGGAAGCCGTGAAGCCCTATTTTGAGCGTTTCATGAAGGCTCTGCCGGATATTAAAAGTCTTTCCGAGGTGGAAGAGGATGTGCTTTTAAAGCTTTGGGAGGGACTGGGCTACTACAATCGTGCCCGGAACTTAAAGGCAGCGGCCATCCAGATTATGACGGAATACGGCGGAGAAATGCCTGCTTCCGAAGAAGAGCTTTTAAAATTAAAGGGAATCGGCAGTTATACGGCGGGAGCAATTGCTTCCATTGCCTTCGGCATACCGGTTCCGGCTGTGGACGGCAATGTGCTGCGTGTCATATCAAGGCTGTTTATGAGACCCGATGACATCGCACAGGAGAAAGTAAAGAAAAACTTAGAGGAAGAGCTTCGGACAGCCATGCCAAGGCGTGCCGGTGATTTTAATCAGGCCATGATGGAAATCGGCGCCATGGTCTGCATCCCAAACGGCTCTCCTCATTGCGAGGTATGCCCCTTGTCCCATATCTGTGCGGCGTACCATGCCGGAAGACAGAGCGAGTTCCCGGTAAAGAGTGCAAAAAAAGGCCGTACCATAGAGGAAAAAACAGTTTTTATCCTGCAGGATGAGGAAAAAACAGCACTTCACAAAAGACCGGATAAAGGACTTTTAGCAGGGCTGTATGAATTTCCCAACACGGCAGGGCATCTTTCACCGGAAGAGGTTACTGCCTTTTTCAAGAAAAGAGGTATGCCCATCGTCAGGGTGGCAAGACTTACAGATGCGGTACATGTGTTTTCCCATAAGGAATGGCATATGTGGGGATATCTGGTGCGGGTGGACGAGCTTTCCGACCGCACACAGGCCGTCAAAAAGGAACAGTGGATTTTTGAACGTTCCGAAGAGGTACAGAAAAAGTATGCCATACCGTCTGCGTTTGCGGCGTATGCGTCATATATATTATAAATCCGCTAAACAGGAGGAATGAAAACTATTATGAAACTTTTATCCATTGCAATACCATGCTATAACTCGGCAGCATACATGGGAAAATGCATTGAATCCCTGTTAAAGGGAGGAGAAGATGTGGAAATACTGATTGTGGACGATGGTTCCACAAAGGATAATACCGCGGAAATTGCAGATGATTATGCGGCAAAGTATCCCGGTATCATTAAAGCAATTCATAAGGAAAACGGTGGTCACGGTTCTGCCGTGAATGCGGGGATTGAGAACGCTTCGGGTCTGTATTTCAAGGTAGTGGACTCAGATGACTGGGTACAGGAAGAGGCTTACAAAAAGATTTTGGACACTCTGCGGGATATTGCCGGCGGTGACAAGGCACTGGACATGCTGGTCAGCAATTTTGTCTATGAAAAAGAAGGTGAGAAGCGTAAGAAGATAATGCATTACCGCCATATTCTTCCTACGGACAGGATGTTTACCTGGGATGATTGCAGACATTTCCGGAAGGCACATTACATTCTGATGCATTCCGTTATTTTCCGTACCCAGCTTTTAAGGGATTGCGGTCTGCAGCTGCCGGAGCATACCTTCTATGTGGACAACATCTATGTATTTGAGCCGCTGCTGTATGTAAAAACCATGTATTATCTGGATGTGAATTTTTACCGTTATTACATCGGACGTTCTGACCAGTCCGTCAATGAAACGGTCATGATTTCCCGCCTGGATCAGCAGATCAGGGTCAATAAAATCATGATTGATTTCTATACAGAGCATAAGAACCAGATTATCAGATGCAAGAGACGGCACCAGTATATGAGAAATTACCTGGAAATTATCATGACGGTTTCCTCCGCACTGTGTCTGCGTGCCGGCACAGAGGAACAGCTGAATGCCAAGAAGGAGCTGTGGCAGTACTTAAAGGATAAGGACAGGCTTTTATATGCCTGGATGCGCAACGGCATTATGGGTGGTTTCATGAACCTGCCCGGTAAGGGCGGCAGAAAGCTTTCCGTGGAAGGCTACATGATCTGCCAGAAGATATTTAACTTCAACTAAGAAATAACAAAAGCGTATGGGCATTTCGCTCATACGCTTTTTATTTTTATATTAAGACTCTACCTGAGGTCCGCGGTTGCGGCTCGGATGAAACATACGTCTGATGGCACATACGGAATCAAAACGGTAAACCAGCACGTACATAACGGCTGCCATAATGAAAGCGGTGGTGACGTCAAAGACGGAATGCTGTTTGATGAACATGGTGGAAAGGATAATGGATACGCAAAGGATGAAAGAACCGATGCGGATGCCTTTTTTATTTTCCAGATGCCTGCTCTTCATAACGGCAATGTGCGCACCCAGGGAATTGTAAACATGGATGCTGGGCCAGAGGTTGGTAGGTGTATCTGTCTTATACAGGGCAGCCACCATTCTGGTGAAAATATTGTCTCTGGGCATCACATAAGGTCTTAAGTGATGACCGTTGGGCCACAGAGTGGAAACGATTAGGAAAATGGTCATGCCGGTTGCTAAAAACAGGCAGGTTTTGTAATATTCCTCTTTGTCCTTAAAGAAGAAGAAAACCACAACCGTTGCAATGTAGGCAAACCATAAAAAGTAGGGAATAACGAATACCTCGCAGAAAGGAATCATGTCATCCATCGCTACGTGGATGACCCTGTACTGGCTCGTAACCGTATTCTCCAAATAACAGAACCATGTCAGATATATGATGCCGTAAATGATGGCGGGAATGGCATGGCGGTACTTGAGATAAAAACTCTTCCATTCAAATTTCTTTTTCACAATAAAACTCCCATCCTGTGCTCCCCGGAGGCTTAAATCCGGAGGGCTGTAATATCTCCCAAAGTTACATCACAAGTATAGCTAAGTTTATTTTTTTTGCAATCCTTTTTTGCAAATCTTTGTAAAGAATTAAGAATTTATTTATGAATAAAAGCGGTTTCTGTATTTTAATGCAAAAAACACTAAAATTATACAATCATGGGGATGGCTTTCTGCCGGCAGCTTATTTCTAAAAAGTCAGCCATTTCGTGTACTTCACCGTCCGTGTGAACCCACAGGGGCTTGCTTGTCTTGATGGTGATCTTTTCGGCATGAAAAGCATGGATGCCGGGCACCATGTAATGCTTTCCGAAGAAAGCGGTAGGCAGCGCAAGCAGGATAACGGGTTTGGGAACATCTCCCGCCACGCAGAGTTCAAACCTGCCGTCCGTACAGTCCGCAGTGGGGCAGAATTTAAAGCCGCCGCCTTCAAAACGGTGAATCATGGATACGGTAAAAAGAAGCCGGTTAATATGTATGGGCTCGTTGTCATCGTCCAGAAACAAATCGCAGGCGGTCTTTTTGGCGGAGATAAGCTGCTTTATGGCAATGCCGAAATAGGTGAGCTTTCCCAATTTGATACGGTTGAAGAAATCCTTGATTTTGGAGTTCATGGCTTCCTCGCATACGGCGGCGTCAAAGCCGATGCCGCAGCTTACCGCAAAGTAGGTGGTTTTGTCCGGAGTGCGCACACAGCCTAAATCCATGTAGCAGACATGTTTTTCATCCAGAATAAGATTCAGAGCCTGCTGTGGATTTTTCGGAATGCCAAGGTCCCTTGCCAGGTCGTTGGAAGAACCGGTGGGAATGTAGCCAATCTTCATATTATTATAGGAAGAAATTCCCTGCAGGGCTTCGTTGAACGTACCGTCGCCGCCTAAAATGATGAGGCGGAGAGGCAGGTTTTCTTTTGCATAATCCCCGGTAATGGAAGAAGATAGAACCGCTACATCGCCTGCCTTATGGGAAAAATGGGCGTTGAACGGTATTTTGTTTGCTTCAAGCACCGGCTTTATTTCTTCCTTCCAGATCCGCATACCGTTGCCTGAGCGGGAAGCCGGATTTATGATAAGTTCGTATTTCTGCATGGTTATCTCCATTCTTTATCTTTTACGGTTTATTGTAGCAGTAAAGGGAAGGAAAGTAAATGAAATCTTGCGTGAAGGGGTGCGCTATGTTATAATTTAAGACAAGCGTTTTGATACGTTAATGTAAAAAAGCAGGAAATGGAGGAAACGTTATGTATTCTTTAGAGGAAGTAAAGGCAGTTGACCCGGAAATCGCACAGGCTATTGTAGACGAGCAGGAAAGACAGAACAGCCACATTGAGCTGATTGCATCTGAAAACTGGGTCAGCAAGGCGGTCATGGCTGCCATGGGAAGTATTCTTACCAATAAATATGCGGAAGGCTATCCCGGAAAGAGGTATTACGGCGGCTGTGAGTGTGTGGACGTCGTGGAAAATCTGGCGATTGAAAGGGCAAAGGAGCTGTTCGGTTGCGATTATGCCAATGTTCAGCCCCACTCCGGTGCACAGGCCAATATGGCAGTACAGTTTGCTGTCTGCAAGCCCGGCGACACCATCATGGGCATGAATCTTGACCATGGCGGACATTTAACACACGGAAGCCCGGTAAACATGTCCGGCAAATACTTCCATGTAGTGCCTTACGGTGTAAATGATGACGGTTTCCTTGACTATGATAAAATGAGAGAGTTAGCTATTGCCAATAAGCCCCGGTTAATTATTGCCGGCGCTTCTGCCTATGCAAGAACCATCGATTTCAAAAAATTTCGTGAAGTAGCGGATGAAGTAGGTGCGGTTCTTATGGTGGATATGGCGCATATTGCGGGTCTTGTGGCAGCAGGCCTTCATCCGAGTCCCATTCCCTATGCGGATGTGGTTACCACCACAACCCACAAGACACTCCGCGGACCCAGAGGCGGTATGATTTTGTGCAACAAGGAAGCAGCAGAAAAATACAACTTCAACAAGGCTATTTTCCCCGGCATCCAGGGCGGTCCTCTGATGCATGTGATTGCGGCGAAGGCAGTCTGCTTCAAGGAAGCTTTGAGCGACGACTTCAAGGTTTACCAGCAGAATATTATTGATAATGCACAGGCTCTCTGCAACGGACTGATGAGCCGCGGAATCAAGATTGTTTCCGGTGGTACGGACAATCACCTGATGTTAGTGGATTTAACCAATTACGGCCTGACCGGTAAAGCAGTGGAGAAGCTTCTTGACGCAGCACATATCACCTGCAACAAGAACACCATCCCCAATGACCCGCAGTCTCCGTTTGTCACCAGCGGTGTCCGTTTAGGTACCCCTGCCGTTACCAGCAGAGGCATGAACACCGAAGATATGGACAAGATTGCGGAAGCAATCGCCATGGTTATCAAGGGCGGCGAGGAGAAGATTCCTGAAGCAAGAGCCATTGTCCAGACACTGACTGACAAATATCCGCTGATGTAAGGAACATTTGATGTTTTTTATTATGTGTATGGCATAAGTTACAGGTATTGATTCATGAAGGCATGCAGAAATGAGATTCATTTTTGTATGCCTTTATTTTTTATATAGATTTCTTCTTGTGTGGGTGAGCCGGAAAACTGAACGTCGGTATGCCATTGTATGCGCATGGATGCCCAAAAGAAAAATCCATACACAGTGTATGGAATACAGTTGACAAGAAATGCCCTGAAAGACGATAATAAGAAAATGAGAGGCAGAAAAGCAGAGGCAGAAAAGCAGAGGTTGAAAATTATGTTTGCTGTAAAGATTAATAAATCACAATTTGAATATGATGTGCATTCCCTTGTGAAGGCGTTTTATCCGGAGGAGATGGTTAAGGTCCTGACACCGGAGATGTCTTCGGAGAAGAATAAAGAGTGGGAAGAGAACATAAGGATAGAAATTCTACTTCAGGATGATGGTGCATCGGTGAAAGTAAAGGATGCAGCAGGGGAATACATCTGGCGCCGGGAAGAAGCAGAGTCTACCTATAAAAATGAGTTTAAGAAATTTTTATATAAAACCTTGTGCGATATGACGGGGAAAGAGCTTCCCTGGGGAAACCTGACGGGAATCCGTCCGACTAAGATTGCCATGGGCCTTCTGGAAGAAGGAAAAACAGAAGAAGAAATAGCGGCAGCGCTGCAGAAGGAGCATTTTGTCAGCACGGAAAAGGCAGATTTGTCGGTGGAAATTGCGAAGCGGGAAAAAGAGCTGCTTTCCCATATTCATTATGAAGAAGGGTACAGCCTGTATATCGGCATTCCGTTCTGCCCGACGACCTGTCTGTACTGTTCCTTTACATCCAATCCCATCTGCAAGTGGCGGGACAGGGTAGAAGAATACATTGACTGTCTGATTAAGGAAATGGACTTTACCAAAGAAGCCTTTGCCGGTAAAATCCTGGACAGCGTATACATCGGAGGCGGAACGCCTACCACCCTGACGGCACCGCAGCTTGACAGGCTGATTTCCGCATTGCAGGAACGGTTTGACTTTTCTACGGTGCAGGAATTTACGGTGGAAGCGGGACGTGCCGACAGCATTACGGAGGACAAGCTCAAGGTTCTTGCCGCACATAAGGTGGACCGAATCAGTGTCAATCCGCAGACCATGAAACAGGATACCCTGAAGATGATTGGCAGACAGCATACCGTGGAACAGGTGAAAGAGGCTTTTCATCTGGCAAGGAAGACAGGAGATTTCCATATTAACATGGACATTATTCTGGGACTTCCGGGAGAACTGGAAGAGGATGTGGAAAATACCATAGAGGAAATCAAAAAGCTGCAGCCGGATTCCCTTACGGTACATTCCCTTGCTATTAAGCGTGCTTCCAGACTGGCACTGTGGATTCAGGAAAATGGGGTGAAAACGCTTCATAACACCGATGAAACCATGAAGATTGCATCTAAAGGCGCAAGGGACATGGGGATGCATCCGTATTATTTATACCGGCAGAAAAATATGTCCGGCAATTTTGAAAATGTAGGATATGCGAATGAAGGCGGAGACGGTATTTATAATATCCTGATTATGGAGGAGAAACAGACCATCGTGGCATTGGGAGCCGGCTCCATCACCAAGAGAGTTTTCCCGGACGGACGGATTGAGCGGTGCGATAATGTGAAGGATGTCGGTCTGTATATGGAGAAAATAGAGGAAATGACCGACAGGAAAAGAAAGCTTTTCAGCGGATTATGCTGATAATTTGATATTTGCCGGTTCAATATAAAGCATAAAATGGGGATTTCAAAGAATATGACAACTGTAAAAAGCAGTATCAGATATATAGTAACTTTTTTTCTTATGACCATATTACTGACGGGGCTGCTTGTACTTGCGGCATACATACCGCAGAACGCAATACGCGGGAATGTGCGGGAGTCAGCAGAATATCTGTGTGAGGGAGAACTCTTTGGAACGGTGGTTGACGGTGTAAAGGGCAGTGAGATTGACAGGTATGCAGATTCAATTCTGCTGGCCATTGCTTACCAATATGACGCGGAACACCCGCTTAGCTCCGTCATGTGGTCATCCTATTATTATACACCGTATGAAAATGAAAATGAAAATCTGCTGCATGCGATAACAGAGGGTAAAAAGGCAAACAGGCAGTATCTGCGATACTGGCATGGATCAAATACGATTGTCCGGCCGTTATTGGTATTTCTTTCCTTAAAACAGATATACCTGGTCAATGGTATTATTCTGGCTGTACTCAGCCTTCTTCTTATGGGACTGCTTGTAAAAAACAAAGCATACGGACCGGCACTTGGTGTCCTGACAGGTCTGATTATGACATCATCATGGTTTGTACCGTTGTCGTTGGAATATACATGGACATACCTGCTGATGCTGATTATATCCGTTGTCGGTGTGAAACTTACACTGCAGGGAAAAGAAAAGCATCAGGGTATTCTTTTTATGATAAGCGGCATGGTATGCGCTTATATGGATTTCCTGACAACCGAAACCTTGACATTAACCGTGCCGCTGCTTCTGATTTTTTGGGCCTTTTTTCATAAGAATCCGCAGGTATCCCGTACACAGGTGATGAAGGAAGCAGCAAAGCTTACGTTAGCCTGGGGCTTTGGCTATGTGGGAATGTGGGTTATGAAATGGGTTATGGCTTCCCTGATTTTAGGAGAGAATGTAATGCCTTATGTAACGGAGCACATCGGGGAAAGACTTTACGGAGATATCGGGGTCAGTCAGCTGACGTATATCTGTGGTGCGGTAACCCGGAATGTAGGGTGTCTTTTTCCTCTGGAATACGGTGAAATCGGTGTCCTTTTCTGTATTTTTCTTGTTCTTTTTATTTCCTATAACGGATATGTTTACCATGGAAAGCATATCTGCGGGTGGCATATTCTGATGTATATGCTGCCGGGACTGGTTCCTTATATACGGTATCTGGTTCTGCATAATCACTCCTATCTGCACTGTTTCTTTACTTACAGGGCGCAAATGGCAACGGTTCTGGCAATCGTACTGATCCTGGAGGAGGTTGTGGACTGGAGGTGGCTGGCACATGGCAGACAATGAACGCAAAGATCTTACACTGTCGGTAATTATGCCGTGCTTAAACGAAGAAAATACAGTGGGGTTATGCGTGGATGAGGCACTTGCCTTTATGAGAGACCACGGTATTACGGGAGAGGTGCTTGTTGTGGACAACGGTTCTACAGATTGCTCCGCCGAAACCGCATTACGACACGGTGCGGTAGTGATTACAGAGCCGCGACCGGGGTATGGCCGCGCAATCAGAACCGGGCTGGCAGCAGGAAGAGGAAGGTATTTTATTATCGGCGATTGCGATAAGACCTATGATTTCCGGCATATGGATGAAATGTATGGTCTGCTGGAGCGGGGAGAGTGCGATATGGTAATAGGAAACCGGTATATCGGAGGACTGAAAAAGGGAGCCATGTCATTTTCCCACAGATGGGGAGTACGCTTTCTGTCTTATTGCGGCAGAAAACGGTTTCATACGGATGTTTACGACTTTCACTGCGGACTCCGGGGATTGAGCCGGAAAGCAGCGGAAAAATTACAGCTTCATACGGATGGTATGGAATTTGCAACAGAGATGATTGCGGAGGCGGCAAAAAAACGTCTGCGTATCCGGCAGGTACCGGTAATACTGCAAAAATGTGAGTATCCGAGGACTTCAAAACTGAGAACGGTCCGGGATGGCTTTCGCCATCTGGGATATATTATAATGTCGGGAAAGCAGGTACGTTAACCCTGCTTTCCTTCTCCTAATTCACGGTCCTTTGCCATGAAGAAGAGTGCGATGGTGTCGGGACCTACATGGCTGCCGGTGCAGTAGTCGTAGGAAGTGTTGATGAAGCCGCGGAGCTTCACACGCTTCCTGATTTCTTCCATTACATAGAGGGAGTCTTCGTAAGCATCCGCATGGGCAATACCGATAATCTGTTCTTCCGGATTTACAATGTTGTCGCAAACTAAAGAAACAAGGGTATTTAAGGCTGACTTACGGCCTCTGCATTTCTTGAACTGGACTATGAAGCCATCCTTGTTGCCGCGTAAGATGGGCTTGATGCTTAAAAGGTTTCCGACTAAAGCAGCGGAACTGCTGATGCGTCCGGTCTTGGATAAATATTTTAAGTCGCCGACGGTAAAGACACCGTTCATTTTGGCGGGATAGGTGGCAAGAATGTCGGCGGTTTCGTCAAGGCTCTTTCCCCCGGCGCGCATTTCGCTGGCATAAATGGCGAGAATCCCCTGTGCCAGGGACGCATTTAAGGCGTCAATCAGGCGGATTTTTCTGTCCGGGAAGCTTTCGGAAAGCTCCTCGGCTGCAATACGGGCGGAGTTGTAAGTACCGCTGATGTTTTTGCTTAATGAAAAATATAAAATATCGTCTCCGGCTTCTAAAATAGAGCGGAACAGGTCTTCAAAATCTCCGCTGCTGACAAGTCCGGTCTTGACATCGGCACCGGCGCGGACAGCATCATAATACTCCTTGCCTTTTGCTCTTTCTTCTTCGGGAGTGAGGTCGGGGTCAAAACAGACTATTCTTTTTCCGTTTACATAATTTACAAAGGATATTACGCGGATATCGTACTTCTTAACAAGCTCTGCCGGAATATTGGCAGCGGAATCAACAACTATCTGAAACATGACTTTACATCCTACCTTAAGTATTTTCTTCTTTATTCTATGTAGTATTTAATACTATGTCAAGCGATTTCCCGAAATAAAAAAGAAAAGTGACAAACAAAAGGAAAATGCAACAGTAAACTAATGCTTGAAATACTAACAGATAAAGTGTAAAATACTGTAAGTAAAATTAACAAAAATTGCGAGAAAACGCATAGATAGGAGCAGATATGGCGCTTTCCAAGAAGCCGGTTACCGGCATGAAGGACATTTTACCTGCAGAGATGCAGATACGTGATTATGTAATCAGTGTGATTAAGGATACTTATGGAAAGTTCGGATTTACTTCCATAGAAACTCCCTGCGTGGAAAACATTGCAAACTTAAGCAATAAGCAGGGCGGCGAAAACGAAAAGCTGATTTTTAAGATTTTAAAGCGCGGTGAAAAGCTGAATTTAGAAGCCGCTGCAAGTGAAAACGACTTGGTGGACGGCGGACTCCGTTACGATCTGACGGTTCCTCTGGTTCGTTTTTATTCCAACAATGCGGCAAATCTTCCCAGCCCTTTTAAGGCATTGCAGATGGGAAATGTATGGAGAGCCGACAGACCCCAGAGAGGCCGTTACCGCCAGTTCATGCAGTGCGACATTGATATTCTGGGCGAGCCTTCCAATTTAGCGGAAATCGAGCTTATTCTGGCAACTACAACGACATTGACCAGACTGGGCTTTTCCAATTTCCAGATCCGTATCAATGACCGCCGCATCTTAAAGGCAATGGCGGCATATGCGGGATTTCCCGAGGAGTCTTACGACAGTGTATTTATTACGCTGGACAAGATGGACAAGATTGGCATGGACGGCGTGAAAGCGGAGCTTGTAGAGGACGGCTATGCGGAAGAAATCTGCGAGAAATACTTAAATCTGTTTGCAGAGGTGGAAAAAGCCGGGAACGGTCCCGCTTACCTTTTAGATACCTTAAAGGATTATCTGGATGCGGACGTTATGCATTCCTTTATGGAAATCATGGACAGCGTGAAAGCTACCAAGGCGGATTCTTTTGAACTGGTATTTGACCCGACCCTGGTAAGAGGCATGAGCTATTATACCGGTACTATTTTTGAAATTGCCATGCCGGAGTTCGGCGGAAGCTGCGGCGGCGGCGGACGTTACGACAAGATGGTGGGCAAGTTTACCGGAAATGATGTGCCCGCATGCGGATTTTCCATCGGATTTGAGAGAATTATCCTTCTGTTAATGGAAAAAGGCTTCAAGGTTCCGACCCAGCCGGCAAAGAAGGCTTTCCTGATTGAAAAGGGCGTTGCCGGAGAGGCCTTGTGTGAAATTATTGCACTGGCACAGAAGGAAAGAGAAGACGGACATCAGATTTTAATTGCCCGTATGAACAAGAATAAAAAATTCCAGAAGGAGCAGCTCACGGCAGAGGGCTATGAGGAGTTCCGGGAATTTTATAAGAATCCTCTGCAGCATTAAGCGGAGATATAAAGGAGAAAACCAATGGCTGAGACAATGAAAGGATTAAAAAGGACACACAGATGCGGCGAATTATCAAGCGCCAACATCGGTGAAACCGTTACCGTAATGGGATGGGTACAGAAGCAGCGCAACAAAGGCGGCATTATTTTTGTGGATCTGCGTGACCGAGCAGGTATTCTGCAGGTTATTTTTGAAGAAAGCGACTGCGGCAGCGAAAACTTTGAAAAGGCTGCAAAGCTGAGAAGTGAGTTCGTGGTTGCGGTTGTGGGCCGTGTGGAAAAGAGAGCGGCGGCAAGCAATGAAAACCTGGCTACCGGCGACATCGAAGTACGCGCCGAACAGATTCGTATTTTATCCGAGGCAGAAACACCGCCCTTCCCCGTGGAAGCAGATACCAAGACCAAAGAAGATTTACGCTTAAAATACCGTTATCTGGATTTAAGAAGACCCAACTTACAGAAGAACTTAAAGTTAAGAAGTAAGATTACCACAACCATCAGAAAGCACATGGATGAGGAAGGCTTCTTTGAAATTGAAACTCCCATGCTCTGCAAGTCCACACCGGAAGGCGCCAGAGACTACCTGGTTCCCAGCCGTGTGCATCCGGGTAAGTTCTATGCACTTCCCCAGTCTCCGCAGATTTTCAAGCAGCTTTTAATGTGCTCCGGTTATGACCGTTATTTCCAGATTGCAAGATGTTTCCGTGACGAAGACCTTCGTGCCGACAGACAGCCGGAATTTACACAGGTTGACCTGGAAATGTCCTTCGTAGATGTGGATGATGTTATTGAAACGACCGAAAAAATGGTAGCAAGAGTATGCAAGGAAGCCATCGGTTTGGATGTGCAGCTTCCCATTAAGCGTATGACCTGGCAGGAAGCCATGGAGCGTTTCGGTTCCGATAAGCCGGATACCCGTTTCGGCATGGAACTGAAGAACGTATCCGATGTGGTAAAGGGCTGCGGTTTCGGTGTATTTACAGGTGCACTGGAGAACGGCGGGTCCGTCAGAGGCATCAATGTAAAGGGCGAGGCGGAAATGCCCCGTAAGAAGATTGATGCACTGGTTGATTTTGCCAAGGGTTACGGTGCAAAAGGTCTGGCTTATCTCTCTGTTTTACCCGACGGCACTTACAAGTCTTCTTTTGCAAAGTTCATGACGGAAGAAGAACTGAAGAATCTGGTAGATGCCATGGAAGGACAGCCCGGAGACCTGCTTTTATTTGCGGCGGACAAGAATAAGATTGTATTCAGCGTACTGGGGGCGCTTCGTATCGAAGTGGCTAAGCAGCTTGATATGATTGACAACGATAAATTTAATTTCCTCTGGGTAACCGAGTTCCCTCTTTTGGAGTGGAGCGACGAAGAGAACCGTTATGTGGCTATGCACCATCCGTTCACCATGCCCATGGATGAAGATTTACAGTACATTGATTCCGACCCCGGCAGGGTTCGTGCAAAGGCCTACGATATCGTATTGAACGGTATTGAGCTTGGCGGCGGCAGCGTCAGAATTTTCCAGCCGGAAGTACAGGAAAAGATGTTTGAAGTACTGGGCTTTACCAAAGAAGCTGCATACGACAGATTCGGTTTCCTGATTAACGCTTTCAAGTACGGAGTACCGCCTCACGCAGGACTGGCAATCGGTCTGGACCGTTTTGTCATGCTGCTTGTGAAGGCAGACAATATCCGTGAGGTTATCGCTTTCCCGAAGGTTAAGGATGCCTCCGATTTAATGAGCAATGCACCGGATGTGGTTGACGATAAGCAGCTGGATGATTTGCAGATTGCATTAAACATCACACATCCCGAGGAAGAAGAATAAAATTTAGAGTTGTAGAAATTATCACCTGAGGAAAGGCATGGTTATTTCGATGCTGATTACGAGAATGGATATAACGGGGCTTATGAACCCTGAAACGGAAGTAAGAGCATGTGCGTTTTTGAATGAGGAAAGAAAGGCACATGCTCTTTCCTTTCATAAAGAAAAAAACAGAGCCCAGAGTGTGGGTGCCTGGCTGCTTTTTACTTACAGTCTGCATCGGTGGCTGCAGGTTTCCGGACAGGAGAAACGGATGTCGGAAGAAGCGGCAGATAGGATGCCGGCAGAAGTGACAGAAACACAGGACGAAGGCACGGCACTTGTTGTCACAGAGTTTAATGTGGAAAAAGTTCTAAAAGAGCTGGAGGCGCTGCCCTTAACGGAGCGGGAAAAACTCCTTTGGGCATCAAAAGTCTGCATTGGTGAGCATGGCAAGCCGTATTTACAAAACAACAGCGATATTTTTTTTAACCTGTCCCATTCGGGGGACTATGTTTTGTGCGGCATAGCGGACCGGCAGATAGGCGTGGACATCCAGAAACGGCATGATAAGGATGTTTCCGGGGTAAAGGAAAAAATACACAATGCGCAGGATAAGGATGAGGATTTCTTTCTGTTGTTTTCCGCAAAGGAAGCTTTCTGCAAATGTACGGGAGAAGGATTGCAGCGGGATTTATCCCATATAGCGGTGGACTGTGAAAAGGGAATGGTTAAGGATACCGTGACCGGAGATTTCGGAAGACTGTTTACGGGTACGCACGAAGGGTACGCGGAGACGGCGGTTATTATTTAGTGGTGGAAATAAAAAAGGAGTGCAAACCGAAATTTGCACTCCTTTTTATAATGGGTGTACAGATGAAATTTATATTGCTTTTTTCTGCTCCGCTTTGGCAGTTGCCCAGGGACCATGGCAGTAGAACATAATGGAAAGTACGGTAGCAATGCACCAGCCGATGGGCCATGCGCACCAGATACCGGTGGCACCGAGAGCGGTTCTGGAGAAGACGAAAGCCATAACCACACGCAGGATTAAGTCGGTGAAGGTGGCAATCATGAACTGCTTCATCAGACCGGCACCACGGAGAATACCGTCGGCTACCAATTTCGCGGAAACTACAAAGTAGAAGGGGGATAAAATCCGCAGGTACATAATGCCTGTATGCATCGCAAGTTCGGTAGGCTCATCCATAAAGAGCTTCAGAACGACATTGCCGGCAAAGAAGTAAAGGAGGAAAAGCGGAAGGCTTAACATCCATACCATTTTTACGCCAACCTTCATGCCCTCTTTGATACGGGGCAGTTTTCTGGCTCCGAGATTCTGGGCGGTGTAGTTGGAAATACCGTTGCCAAGAGTGGTGAAGGAGGTAATCACCAGGTTGTTCAGTTTGACGGCTGCGGAATAACCTGCCATAACGGGAGCACCGAAGCCGTTGATAATACTCTGGATGATAATGTTTCCTAAGGAAATGAAACTCTGCTGCAGAGTACTGGGAACCGCAATAACTACAATATCCTTTAAGAGCGCCCAGCTGAAGAGAGGCGCTTTTTCCTTGCCTTCTACTTTACGAAGTCTGCGGAATACAACAACCATGGCAAGTATACAGCTTACGCCCTGGCAGAGGAAGGTAGCCCATGCAACACCGGCAACGCCCATGTTGAAAGCTTTTACAAACCAGATATCTACGGCGATATTGGATAAGGAAGAAACCGCCAGAAAGTAGAACGGTGTTTTGGAGTCTCCCAAAGCGGAAAAGATACCGGTTGCAATGTTATAGAAGAAAACAAACGGCAAGCCCCAGGCATAGATGTCCAGATAAAGCTTGGAGTCTGCAAAAACTTCCTCGGGTGTACGGATTAAACGGAGCAGCAGTCCGGAACCGGCGATACCGATTAGCATCAGGAAGGCACACACAATGGCGCTGAAAATGCAGGCGGTGTAGACCGCTGTTTTCATTTCCTTGAAGTTCTTGGCACCGAAAAGCTTGGATACCACAACGGAGCAGCCCATGTTGCAGCCGAAGGCAAAGGCTATAAAAATAAGAGTGATTTCATAGCTGTTACCGACCGCAGCCAGGGCGTTTTCACCGACGAATTTTCCGGCAACCAGGCTGTCGGCGATATTGTATAACTGCTGGAAAATGATACTGCCGAACAACGGCAGGCAGAATTTCCATAAAACGGTTTCCGGCTTTCCTACAGTAAGGTCTTTATTCATCTTTTTATGCCTCCCATTCCTTGATACTGTTTACAATCATATTGACGCATCCGTCCGTACCAAAGCGGCTGCTGGATAACAGCAGGTCATAGCTGTCTGCATGACCCCAGGAGGTGTCGGAATAAAAATCAAAGAACTGTTTTCTCATGCGGTCTATGTGCTTGATGCGGTGAGCCGCTTCTTTTTCGGTCAGGTTGTTCCGTGCCATGACACGTTTGATTTTATCCGCTTTGTCTGCATAAATGAAAACGGAAAGACGGTCTTCCTTGGGAAGAATGGCGGAAGCACAGCGGCCGATGATAACGCAGGGACCCTGCTTTGCCAACTGTTCGATAACAGTGCGTTCCGCATTGTAAGCCATCTGGCTCTCGGAATAGAAAGCGGTGCCGATACCGGCTACATCCGCATAAGGGTTGCCGCTTAAAAACTGGATGCTGTTAATGGGGGATTCCTCTGTCCGGGAAAGAAATTCTTCGCTTAATCCGGATTCTAAAGCCGCCTTTTTAATCAGCAGCTTGTCATAGCAGGGGATACCGAGCTGTCTTGCTAACTTTTCTCCGATTTCACGACCGCCGCTGCCGTATTCACGTCCGATACAAATGATTTTGTTCTCCATACTTTTCATCCTCTCTATTAGGTGTTGCTTTTTTCACATCGGCTGTATTATAATCCTATTAAAGATATATGAAAAATATAAATTTTGAAATATAGATATATGAAAATGATATGGAGAAAAGTATGAACATCAGTTATGACTATTACAGAGTCTTTTATTATGTGGCAAAGCTGAAAAGCTTCACGGCAGCCGCACAGGCGCTGATGAACAATCAGCCCAATATCACCCGTATGATGAAGAAATTGGAAGAGGAGCTGGGATGTACGCTGTTTATCCGGCAGCGGCACGGCATTACCCTGACCCCGGAAGGGGAAAAGCTGTATGCCCATATTTCTGTGGCAATGGAGCATATTTTGAGCGGTGAGGAAGAAATCGCCCGGGAAAAGAGTCTGCAGGGCGGAGTGGTTACGATTGCGGCCAGCGAAATTGCCCTGCACTGTGTGCTGCTTCCTGCCTTAAAAAAATACCGGAAGGCGTATCCCGGTATCCGTATCCGCATTTCCAACCAGACCACACCGCAGGCGCTTTCGGAATTAAAAAAAGGACTGGCGGACATGGCGCTTGTGACCGACCCGTTTACCCTGCCGGAGGGAATTACTGCCAGGGTACTTCGGAAAATTAAGGAGGTTCCGGTATGCAGCACCGCATTTTCCCTGGCAACGGGCATGTCACTTACCGATGAACAGATAAGGAAATATCCGCTCATCGGTCTCGGAGAGCAGACCAGTTCCTTTGCCTTTTATTCCGCTATTTTTGGTAAGATGGGATGGACGTTCTCCCCGGATGTGGAGGCGGCAACCTCCGACCAGATACTGCCCATGGTAAAGTCGGATTTGGGGATAGGCTTTGTGCCGCTGGATTTCTTGGAAAAAGAAAATATGGAGGGGCTGGTTATTCTGGACATGGAGCCGCCGGTGCCGGAGCGGAACATCTGCCTTTTAAAAAGAAAGGGCGAGTCGTTAAGCCTTGCCGCCGCGGAGCTGGAAAAACAGATACAGAAAACATAACAAAAAACTTGCGGAAAAGGTTGTTGCATATAGGACGCTTTTTAGTTACAATAGAAATAGCGAGTAAAAATTGTACAGAAAAAAAGAAAGTTGGGTACACAAATGGATTTTTTTGACCTTCTGACGATGATGGGCGGACTTGCCCTGTTCCTGTATGGTATGCACATGATGGGCGAAGGCCTGTCGAGAGTTTCCGGCAGCAAGCTGGAGAACATACTGGAAAAGCTTACCAACAATCCGGTTAAGGCGGTTTTGGTGGGCGCCGGTGTGACGGCGGTTATCCAGTCCTCCACGGCAACCATAGTTATGGTAGTCGGTTTTGTAAACTCCGGAATTATGCAGCTGGAGCAGGCGGTAAACGTAATTATCGGTGCCAATGTAGGTACCACCATTACCGCATGGCTTTTAAGTCTGACCGGCATTGAAAGCACCAGCTTTATCATTCAGCTTTTCAAACCGTCATCCTTTGCTCCCGTACTGGCATTGATCGGTGTTATCCTGATTAACTTCACCAAGAAGGAAAAGCATAAGACGGTGGGTACCGTTATTGCCGGCTTCGCCATCCTGATGATTGGTATGGATACCATGAGCGGTGCGGTAAAGGGTCTGGCGGATGTGCCGGAGTTCACCAATATGCTGACCATGTTCTCCAACCCGCTTTTAGGCGTACTGGTAGGCTTTATTATGACTGCTATCGTACAGAGCTCTTCCGCATCCGTCGGTATTTTGCAGGCGTTGTCCCGTTCGGGGGCAGTGACCGGAGCTACGGCGGTGCCGGTTATCATGGGACAGAACATCGGTGCCTGCATTACGGTCCTGATTTCCGCCATCGGCGCCAACAAGGATGCCAAGAAGGCAGCCCTCATGCATCTGTATTACAATATTGTAAAGACAACCCTGTTTATGGTGGTTTTCTATGCGGCGAATACTTTCCTTCATTTTTCCTTTATGGAAGAAGCAATTTCTCCGCTTGGAATTGCCTTGATTCATTCCTTATTTAACATAGCGCTTTGCATCATCCTGCTTCCTTTCTCTAAGATGTTTGTTAAGTTAGTTAATTTAACTGTACCGGACAAGGTAAAGGAAGGCGAAATGTCACCCGTGGATGTGGAATTGAAAACACTGGACAGCCGTTTCCTGGAGAACCCCGGACTTGCCATCGAGCGAAGCAGAAGAGTTGCCATTACCATGGCGCAGTATTCCAAGAAGTCGATTTTCACAGCGCTTGACCTTCTGCAGAGCTATGATGCGGACAAGGCGGCAGAGGTTGAAAAATTAGAACAGGATATTGACCGGTTCGAGGATGAAATCGGTACTTACTTAGTAAAGATCAGCGGCAAGGATATGACGGAAAAGGAAAGTCATGTATTGTCCATCCTACTTCACTGTATCGGCGATTTTGAGAGGATTTCCGACCATGCCTTAAATATTAAGGAGTCGGCGGACGAAATGCAGGAGAGAGGACTGGTATTCTCCGATAAAGCAATGGAAGAGCTTACCGTCTTCATGGATGCCATTAAGGAAATCCTGGATATTTCCTTTACTGCTTTTGAAACGGACAGCTCCGAGACGGCAGAGCTTGTGGAACCTTTGGAGGAGGTTATTGACCAGCTTAATATTGAAATGAAGAAGCGCCATATCAAGCGTCTGCGCAAGGGCAAATGCACCATTGAACTGGGCGTGCTTTTAACGGAGCTTACCAATAACTTTGAAAGAGTGGCGGATCACTGCTCCAATATTGCGGTATGTCTTTTGCAGGTAAAGGAAGACAGCTACGAAACCCATGAATACCTGGACAACTTAAAAGAAAGCGAGAACATCAATTTCCGCGGAAAAGTTCTTGCCTATGCAGAAAAATACAGACTGCCGTAAGCACGCGCAGCCTGCTAATGGAAAGGATTTCCTGACTTTGCAAAAAAAGATGCCCTGCCGGTCAATCCCCGGCAGGGCATTTATTATTCATGACAATAGAATGTTCGCAGAGCGTGCATTCTATTGTTTATTTGCGGAAGCTTCTTCGTCCGTTTCTTCTTCCTTGGGTTCGGGAAGGGTAAGCAGGACGTGAAGGATGCGGTTCTGGTCGATACCCTTTACCTGTAAGGTAGTGCCGTCGGCGAGAACTACGGATTCGTTGTCCTCCGGCAGACGGTCCAGCTGGCCGATGATGATACCGCCGATGGAGTCGTAATCATCGGAATTTAAGGAAGTACCGATGCTGTCGTTGATATCGGAGAGATTCATGCTGCCTTCAATGAGGTAGGAACGGTCATCTATTTTCTGAATGAGTTCTTTTTCGTCCTCGTCGTATTCGTCACGGATTTCCCCGACAAGCTCTTCCAAAAGGTCTTCGAGCGTAACCATACCCACGGTGGAACCGTATTCGTTTAAGACAAATGCCACATTCATGGATTTCTCACGCATTTCCAGAAGAAGGTCTGCATTTTTCTTGTATTCGTAGGTGTAGTAGGCCTCCCGTAGGAGGGACTTTAATGTGATATTTTTCTGACCGGAAATACGGGCAATAAATAAATCCTTGATGTTGACAAAACCGATCATGCTGTCCTTGTCTTCCTGATACACGGGAATACGGGTATACATGGACTCGTGGAATACCTTGATTAAGTCGTTTACACTTTCGTCTGCATTGACGGTCACCATGTTGGTACGGGGAATCATAATATCCTTTACGCAGGTATCGGAGAATTCAAAGATATTGTAAATCATTTCCCGCTCATCCGATTCAATCTGGCCGTCTTCATGGCTGACATCCACGTAGGTCTTCAATTCACTTTCGGTAATGGTATCCATCTTTTTATTGGGGTCCACATGCAAAAGCTTTAAGATGCCATTGGACAGCAGATCCACGATAAAAATAACCGGCGTCATGACCTTCATCAGCGCATAGATGATGGAGGAGTAGGCAAGGGCCAATTTTTCGGAATTTAAGTTTGCCCATGTTTTGGGAATGATTTCCCCGCCGAGCAGTACCACAATGGTAAGTATACCGGTACCGATTCCTATGTACGCATTGCCGCATACGCCGATGACAAATGCCGTTGTCAGGGAAGAAGCGGTCAGGTTTACAATGTTGTTGCCGATCAGGATGGCGGAAAGCATTTTACTGTAGCTCTCCAAAATCTTATTGACCCTTGCGGCTTTTTTGCTGCCTTCTTCTTCCAGATTCCGCATACGCACCCTGTTCAAGGTGGAAAAAGCGGTCTCGGCGGAAGAAAAGAAGCCGGATAAAAAGATCAGAACAATAATAATAATCAGTTGCGCGACATCAGATGTCTCCAAGAATAACACTCCTTTTGTAATTTGAATAAATTTTTATATAATATTAGGAAATAATACCGTATTCCATAGCAGTTTGTCAAGATTAACAACCGTTAGGAACAGGAAAAGCGGTGTATTTTTGCGGAAATGCAGGTATAAGAAATGTCTGCCCCGACATATACATGAATAGAACAATGCCGGAGGAGGAGAGAGATGGACAAAGAAAGAGAAGGAAAGCCGTGGATTTTTTTCCTGAAATGCCTGCTTGCCGCTTACATTCTTACGGGAGCGCTGCTCATTTTACTTTCGCTGCTGGTCTATAAACTCAGACTGTCTGAACAAATTGTTTCGGCGGCGGTTATCGGTATTTACATAGCGGTCAATCTGGCAGCGGGCTGGCTTACCGGAAAAAAGATGCAGTCACGGAAATTTTTATGGGGGCTTCTGATGGGAAGCGCGTATTTTCTGATACTTACTGTGGTGTCTTTAGCAGTTGACCATGATCTTGGAAAGCTGCCGGGAGAATTTTTAACAGTGCTGGTGCTCTGCGGAGGAAGCGGTATGCTGGGAGGCATGCTTGGGTGATTTCCGAAAAAATACACGAAATATGCCTAAATATGAAAAAAACCTTTTACAAACAGGAAATTTATGATATACTACGATGGTATGAAGCTTAATTTATATTAAGGAGGCGTTTCTTTTATGAAGCACATCAAGACATTAAATACAAGAAACTTAAAGGAGTCCATGAAGAAGGGCGGCTGCGGCGAATGCCAGACTTCCTGCCAGTCAGCATGCAAGACATCCTGTACAGTAGGAAACCAGAGCTGCGAAAAGATTAAATAAGCAGCGCCCACATTTTTAATGTGAGATTAAGAAAGCAGCGATTTGCGTCGCTGCTTCGTTTTTGCAGTCTTTTCTTAGGACAGGGACCTTTTTCCGGGGAAAGACTGAGTTTAAGAGAGAAAGAGGAAGAAAACGTGATTCATCAGTACAAAAACAACGGTTACAACATTGTCATGGATGTAAACAGCGGTTCCGTACATGTGGTAGACGATCTGGTTTACGACATGATAGCTTTCGTGGAGCCTCTGGTAGAAGGCGGCATGAAGGAACCGGAAGCCATTAAAGCGGCTGTTATCAGTTGTGAGGCATCCGGACGTCCCGCAGAGGAAGTGGAAGAAGCCATCGACGAGGTGTTGGAGTTATACAAAGAAGGCCAGTTGTTTACCCCCGATATTTATGAAAATTATATCTTTGATTTCAAGAACCGCCAGACGGTTGTAAAGGCGCTGTGCCTGCATATTGCCCATGACTGTAATCTTGCCTGCCGTTACTGCTTTGCCGAAGAAGGAGAGTACCATGGCAGAAGAGCGCTTATGAGCTTTGAAGTCGGTAAAAAAGCCCTGGATTTCCTGATTGCCAATTCCGGCAACCGCGTCAATCTGGAAGTGGATTTCTTCGGCGGCGAGCCTACCATGAACTGGCAGGTGGTAAAGGATCTGGTAGAATACGGACGCAGCCGGGAAAAGGAATGCAACAAGAAGTTCCGTTTTACCCTGACGACCAACGGTGTTCTCTTAAATGATGAAATTATGGAGTTTGCCAATAAAGAAATGTCCAATATCGTGCTCAGTATCGACGGACGGAAGGAAGTAAACGATGTGATGCGTCCTTTCCGCGGCGGACAGGGCAGTTACGACATGATTGTACCGAAGTTCCAAAAAGTGGCGGAAAGCCGCGGCCAGATGAACTATTATGTAAGAGGTACATTTACCCACAACAATCTGGATTTCTCTAAAGATGTGCTGCATTTGGCAGATCTTGGCTTCAAGCAGATTTCCGTAGAGCCGGTTGTGGCAAAGCCCGAGGACTGGTACTCTATTAAGGAAGAGGATATTCCCGGTCTTAAGGAGGAGTACGACAAGCTTGCCGTAGAAATGATCCGCAGAAGAAAGGAAGGAAACGGTTTCAATTTCTTCCACTTTATGATTGATTTAGAGGGCGGTCCCTGTGTGGCAAAGCGTCTGTCCGGCTGCGGTTCCGGTACGGAATACCTGGCAGTGACTCCCTGGGGAGATCTGTATCCCTGCCATCAGTTTGTGGGAAATGAGAAGTTCCTCATGGGCAACGTGGATGACGGCATCGTCAACACGGAAATCCGTGACGAATTCAAGTGCTGCAATGTATATGCAAAGGAAAAATGTAAAAAATGTTTTGCCAAGTTTTACTGCAGCGGCGGCTGTGCTGCCAACTCTTATAATTTCCATGGGAATATCAATGACGCATATGATGTGGGCTGCGAACTGCAGAGAAAACGTATCGAATGCGCTATTATGATAAAAGCAGCTATGGCTGAAATGGAGGAAGAACAAAATGAAGAAAAGTAACGCAATCATTACTCTGCTTGTGTTTCTGGCAATCCTTGCGGGCGTGACCTTCATCGATGTAAAGGGAATTGACGGAAACGGCAAAGTGGCGGCATCCGACATTACCTTAGGTCTTGACTTAGCAGGCGGTGTCAGCATCACGTATGAGGTGGTGGGGGACGAAGAGCCTTCCGCAACCGACCTGGCGGATACCAAGAGAAAGCTGGAAGAACGTGTTTACAACTACAGCAACGAAGCACAGGTTTACTTAGAAGGAAACGACCGTATCAACGTGGAAATTCCCGGTGTAACCGATGCCAATGCCATTTTAGAGGAACTGGGCAACCCCGGTACGCTTTATTTCCTGGCACAGAAGGGTTCTGACGGTAATAATAACTATTCCCAGACCATTGTACAGGATGAAGACGGAAATGCTTCCCTGGCATATGTACTGAACAGAAGCATTGATGAAATCGTGGCTGACGGCTGCGTGGTATTAAACGGTTCCGATATCAAGAGTGCGGAAGCGGTTCCTTACCAGGATTCCCAGACAGGCAATACCTCATCCTATTGTATTGACCTTCTGCTTAACGACGAAGGCAGGCAGAAATTTGCAGATGCAACCACATCCGCTTACCAGAACGGCGAAACCATTGCCATTTACTACGACGGCAAGGTAATCTGCGCACCCACCGTAAACGGTGCCCTGACGGACGGACGTGCCCAGATTAGCGGTAACTACACTTATGAAGATGCCGAAAAGTTAGCTTCCCTAATCCGAATCGGCGGACTGAAGTTAGAGCTTAACGAAATCCATTCCAAGGTAGTAGGAGCCCAGCTCGGTTCCGATGCCATTAAGACAAGCTTAGAGGCAGGTGCCATCGGTCTTGCGGTTATTGCCGTATTCATGATTGGCGTTTATTTCCTGCCCGGTTTTGTGGCAACCTTAGCTCTGCTTTTATATACCGCACTGGTGGTTCTGTTATTAAACGGTTTTGATATTACCCTGACACTGCCCGGTATTGCCGGTATCATTCTTTCCATCGGTATGGCAGTGGATGCAAACGTTATCATTTTCGCCCGTATCCGTGAAGAACTGGCAACCGGAAAGACTGTGAAGTCTTCTGAAAAGATTGGCTTCGACAAAGCTCTCTCCGCTATTTTAGACGGCAACATCACCACCCTGATTGCAGCGCTTGTTCTGTTAATCTTCGGCAGCGGTTCCATTAAGGGATTTGCACAGACCCTGATCTTAGGTATTGTGCTTTCCATGTTTACCGCTTTGTTTGTGACAAGATGGCTGCTCCGTGCGTTCTATGCAATCGGCTTTACAAGCGAAAAATGGTACGGTGTGGGCAAGGAGCATAAGGCTCTTGACTTTGTCGGCAAAAGATGGGTATACTTTGCAATTTCCTTAGTTCTGATTGTGGGCGGCTTTGTCATGATGGGAGTCAACAAAGCACAGACCGGTAATCCGCTGAACTTAAGCCTTGATTTTGTAGGCGGTACTTCCATGACGGTAACCTTCAACGAACAGAAGAGTCTTTCCGAGCTGGAGACAGATATTATTCCCGAAATGGAAAAGATTGCGGGAAGCGCAGTACAGCCTCAGCCGGTACAGAATTCCACAGATGTTGTATTTAAGACCAACGCGCTGGATGTGACCAAGAGAGATGCCATAGAAGAAATGCTCCTCGATAAATACGGTGTGGAAAATGAACAGATTGTTATGGAAACCATCGGCGGTACCATTTCTAAGGAAACAACCGTAAAGACCTTTGCTTCCGTATGTGTGGCTATGGTATGCATGCTGATTTATATCGCTATCCGTTTCAAGAATATTTCCTTCGGCGCCGGCGGCGTTCTGGCACTGCTTCATGACGTGTTGGTAGTGCTTGCCTTCTATGCGGCAGCCAAGGTTTCCGTAGGCAGTACCTTCATTGCCTGCATGCTGACTCTGGTCGGTTACTCCATCAACGCCACCATCGTGGTATATGACCGTATCCGTGAGAACAGAAGCCAGATGGGCAGCGGTGCGGACCTGAAGGATGTTATCAACCGAAGCATTACCCAGACATTGTCCAGAAGTATCTTTACTTCCCTGACTACCTTTATTATGGTAGCAGCCCTGTATGTACTGGGCGTAACCGCTATCCGTGAATTTGCACTGCCCCTGATGGTAGGTATCGCCTGCGGTACTTATTCCTCCGTATTCCTGGCAGGCAGCATGTACTACATGATGCAGAAAAACAAAAAGGCGGTTTCCAAATAAGGGAACCGCTCAGTGGGAAAGGTTATAGTTTCCATGGAAAAATGGTTTGTTGCGGCAAAGAAAGCTGATTTCGATGCCTGGAGCAAGAAATTTAATATTACCCCTGTTACGGCAAGAATCATCCGTAACAGGGATATTTTGTCTGAGGAAGAAGTAGAAAAATACCTCTACGGCACATATCTTGACATGTATCCGCCCGAACTGATGCTGGGGATGGAGGATGCGGCTGCCATCATGGCGGAGTCCATTGCCCTTAAGAAAAAAATCCGGGTCATAGGGGACTATGATGTGGACGGTATTACTTCCTCCCATATTCTGACAAAGGGACTGCAGGTGTTCGGCGGTAACGTGGATACGGTGATACCGCATCGTATGAAGGATGGCTACGGCTTAAATGACCGGCTCATAGAGGATGCGTATGAAGCCGGGATCCAGACCATTATCACCTGCGACAACGGCATTGCGGCGGCATCCCAGATTGCCCTTGCGGTGGAAAAGAAAATGACCGTGGTGGTGACGGACCATCATGAGGTGCCGTATGTGGAAGAAAACGGTGTGCGGACACAGGTTCTGCCTCCGGCAGCGGTGGTCGTGGACCCCAAGCAGGCAGACTGCAAATATCCCAATCCGGGTATCTGCGGGGCAGTGGTGGCGTATAAGCTCATTGAGCTCATGTTCCGCAAGTCGAAGGTGTCCTATGAAGAAAGACAGGCATGCATGGAGGAATTTATGCAGCTTGCGGCGGTGGCAACCGTGTGCGACGTAATGGACCTGTTAGACGAAAACCGCATCATTGTAAAGGAAGGCTTAAAACGTATCCGCAAGGCGCCCTGCATGGGCTTAAAAGCCCTGATAGAGGCAAACGGCGTGGAACCGTCCAGACTTAATGCATTCCACCTGGGCTTTGTAATAGGGCCGTGCTTAAATGCTACGGGCAGACTGGACAGTGCAGTAAGGGCATTGGAACTACTGCGGGCAAAGGATGCCGTATCGGCGGCAAGAATTGCCGGAGAACTGAAGGAAATGAACGAAAGCCGTAAGGCAATGACCCTGCAGGGCGTGAAGCAGGCGGCGGAGCAGATAGAAAAGGAGCATCTGTCGGAAGATAAGGTGCTGGTGATATTCTTACCGGATTGCCATGAAAGCCTGGCAGGAATCATTGCGGGACGGGTAAAGGAGCAGTACGGCAAGCCGACTTTTGTCCTGACTAGAGGGGAAGAAGGGCTGAAGGGCTCGGGACGCTCCATAGAAAGCTATCATATGTACGATGCCATGGTGGCGTGCAGGGAGCTGTTTACCAAGTTCGGCGGTCACAAGATGGCGGCGGGACTTTCCCTGGAAGAGAAAAATTTAGAGGAGCTGCGCAGACGCTTAAATGCACAGTGTACCCTGACCGAAGAAGATTTTCAGCCGAAGGTACATATTGATGTGCCCATGCCTCTTGCCTATGCGACCGGACAGCTTGCGGAAGAGTTTGAAATTTTAGAGCCCTTCGGCAATGCCAATCCCAAGCCGTTGTTTGCCACAAAGAACGTGGTATTCCGGTTCGGCAGGAAAATGGGGAAGCAGGGAACGTTTGCAAAGTATACGGTGACGCAGGAAGGAAAGACCTATGAACTGGTTTTCTTCGGTGGACTGGATAAATTCCATGCTTACCTGGATGAAAAATTCGGGGAGGGCGCTTCCGGCAGACTGTACGAAAAAGAATGTGAATTTCCGCTTTCCGTGACTTACCGGATAGGCTTAAACAGCTTCCGGGGAAAGACGGAGCTGCAGCTTCTGATGGAAAATTATCAGTAGAAAGAAGAAAGCCCGGCTGGTGAGCCGGGCTTTTATTTGTTTTACATAAGAAGTACTAATGATAGAAATTGTAGCCCCGCTGCAAAAGTTCTGCCCGCTGCTGTTCTATGACAGAGGCATAATTGGGCTGCAGGAAGAAATCTTCGTTGTGAGGGCAGTAGTTGGTGGTCTGCGGTGTAGAAACCGTACCGTCTTCGTTGATGACCGTGGAGCCCTGCTGTAGGGAAATATCTTCTACAGGCGTAAGTGTCAGGACACCGGGCAGCTTGAACGGACAGTCGGGACTTGCGGGAAGCAGGCTGTAAGCACATACATCACCGGAGTAGTGCACATCGCAGGAGTCCACAGGCTCCGTGCCCTCCGCAAAGTATTCCGTTACCACATAATTGTCACACAAGCCTTCCACAGGCAGTTTACCAGACTGGGAGCATACCGCAACCTGTACGATGCCTTCCGGAATCGGGAAACTCTGGTTGGGCAGGTTTTCGTGTATTTTCTGCATAACCGCACGCCAGATTTTCTTTGAAAGAGCCTTGTCTGCCTTGTTGCTCATTTTTATATTGTTGTCATATCCGGTCCAGGTAACAGCCGTATAGTAAGGGGTGTATCCGGCAAACCATACGTCCTTGTCGTCGGAAGTGGTACCTGTCTTACCGGCAATGGTCATGCCGTCAAAGTTGACAGCCGTACCGGTACCCTTTATTACGGTATCCTTCATGGCTTCCGTCAGAAGGAATGCCGTGGTTTCCTTTAATACCTGTCTGGTATTGGGAACCGTGTGGTCAATGATGACGTTGCCGTCGGAGTCAAGAACCCTGGTGTAGAACTGGGGCTCGTTGTAAACACCGCCGTTGGCGATGGTGGCATAAGCCGCGCACAGCTCTAAGTTGGTGACACCGCCGACACCGCCCAGAGCCATGGGCTGGTAGCAGTCATTCAATTCATTTAAGGTCGTGAAACCGAAATCCTCCAGATAGTCAAAGCCGAGTTTCGGTGTAATCTGGGTGAGACATTTTACCGTTACAATGTTCATGGAGTGGTAAATTCCCTTACGGATGGAGCTTAAGCCTTCGTAAGGAGGATTGGAGTACCAGTTGTGAACAGGAGTACCGTCGTTGTAATTAAAAGGAGCATCGTTAAATACGGTAGCCAGTGTCATGCCGGCACTGTCCAGAGCCGGAGCATAAGTGGAGAGTACCTTAAAGGTGGAACCGGGCTGCCTTGCGGAGTCGGTCGCTCTGTTTAAGGTACGGCTTCCTTCCTTGGCGCCGCGGCCGCCCACGATGGCAACCACATGACCGTTGGACTGGTCCATGATGACTAAGGAAATCTGGGGCTGGGGCGTCATGGAAATGTTTTCCGCAATCTCTTCCTCACCGTCACTCATAATTGCCGCTTTATAGGTCTCGATAGCAGCATAGGCATCGTCCATACTGTTGAAGATCAGGTTGAAACTGCGGCTTTCGTTTTCCACAAACCACTTTTTCATCATTTCCTTGCTGTAGTTGTGGTATTCGCCGCTGGCATCCTTGGTGGTCAGATCGTAGCTTAAGTACCATTTGACATTTTCGGGATAGGTATCCGGGTCGGAACACACTTCGTCGGCAATGTTCTGGATATTGGGGTCCAAGGTGGACTCAATGCGGAGACCGCCGCTGTATAACATGGTAGAAGCCTGTGTAGCGCTGTAACCGCATTCGTTAATCAGATCATCCATAACCACTTCCGCAAGGGCATCCTCGAAATAAGTGCTGACGGAATCGTTGGCTACGGCTATATTGACCTCCTGGATACGGGAGTACACATCATCCGCCATGGCTTCGTCAAATTCCGCCTGGCTGATATAGCCCTGTTCCAGCATCTTCCGGAGAACACGCTCCCTACGCTCGGCATTGTTGTCCGGGTGGGAGATGGGGTTCCACTTGGAAGGGTTCTGGGTAATGGCGGCGATAACGGCACATTCCGATAAGTTAAGCTCGCTTACGTCCTTGTTGAAATAACGCTTGGCGGCTGCCTGGACACCTAAGGTGCCCTGTCCCAAGTTGATGGTGTTCATGTAGCGGAGCAGGATTTCTTCCTTGCTCAGTTTTTTTGTAATTTCCAGAGCCAGATACTGTTCCTGGAATTTACGCTGGATTTTCTCAATCAGACCGTCCTCGTTTACCCAGTTGGTAAACACGGTATTTTTCAAAAGCTGCTGGGTAATGGTGCTGGCGCCCTCCGCCCGCTTGAAGCCGGATTTGATAAAGGTATAACCGGCACGGACGATACCCTTGAAGTCGATACCGTTGTGGTCGTAAAAACGCTCGTCCTCAATGGCTACAAACGCATCTGCCATGTACTGGGGAATTTTATCCATGGTTACCTGCACACGGTTGGAATTGGTGGCAACAAGCTTGCCAATCTGATTGCCCTCACAGTCGTATATGAAGGTGGAGAAACCTACCGGTGCAACATCACTCACGTCAATGTCCGGTGCGGAAGCAATAATACCGTTGAAAGCACCGATGCCGGCGGACACGCCCCAGATGGCGATGCCGATAAAGGCGATGAAGATGACCTTTGCACAGGTAAATGTAATCTTGTGCATCCACTTCGGACCTTTGGCAAAAAGCGCTTTCTGCTTTGCACGGACTCCTTTTTTTCCGTAATTCATAAGGTTTCCTTTCTGTTTTGCATAAATCGGGCACAACTGCCTTTGATGATAAGTATACCAAAAAACATATGGTAAATAAAGGTTTTTGTTATTTTTTAAGAATTGTTTCACAAAAAAAACACTTTTAATCCTAATCTATGGTAGAATAAAAAAAGACAAGAGAAAGCTTTTGCAAAGAAACAGTATTGGGGACGGAATATGAGCGAACAGACCGAAACAAACAACCGCATCCTGCTTTCCGGCGGAAGCGGGCAGATAGAAGAAAAGAAATCCGTGTTTATAGCAAACATTGCACGGGCAGACTCCGAAGAAGAGGCAACGGCATTCATCGAGGCGATGAAGAAAAAATACTGGGATGCCAGACATAACTGCTCCGCTTTTGTCATAGGGGAGAGGGGCGAACTGACCCGCTGCAGCGACGACGGGGAGCCCTCCGGTACGGCGGGACGCCCCATGCTGGAGGTGCTTTTGCGGGAAAACATTAAAAACATCGTGGTGGTGGTGACAAGGTATTTCGGCGGTACCCTGCTCGGCACGGGCGGTCTGGTGCGCGCCTACACCCAGGCGGTGAAGGAAGGGCTTAACGACTGTAAAATCGGTGTGCTCCGTATGGGAGTGCCCCTTACCCTTACCACGGATTACAACGGCATCGGCAAAATCTTATACCTTTTGTCCGCCATGGGACTTGCGCCGAAGGACAGCGATTACGGCGAAAAGGTGACCCTGCAGGTGCTGGTTCCGGTAGAAGAGAAGGACAGACTTGTCCGGGATATTACGGAAGCCACGGCAGGCAAAACAGAAATTTTACAGGGAAATCCCATTTCTTACGTTGACAACGAAAGTTGATATGTTAAAATAAATAAGGTGTGTAAAAACGTAAAGAGGCACACCCAAAAATGTTTTCCGTTTAGGAGAAAGGTGGTGGTTTTGATGAAATCGCACAGTAAGACGCACAGTAACGATAACCCTCTTCCTGCCCGATGCATGAAGACCCCATTGACAACTAAAGGAGAACGATTATGGATGAAATCAAGGAATTACTGACAACCCGTCAGTACACATCCCTGCGCCAGAAATTAGCAGAGATGAATGAAGCCGATGTGGCTATTCTCTTGGAAAACCTTCCCGAAGAGGAAATGTTAAAGGTATTCCGTATTTTACCGAAGGACCTGGCAGCCGATGTCTTTTCCTACATGGAAGTGGACAACCAGCAGCTCATCATTACCTCCCTGTCGGAAAAGGATGCGGCAGGTATTATCAACAACCTGATGGCGGATGATGCAACGGACCTTTTGGAAGAGATGCCTGCCAATATCGTAAAAAAGCTTCTGGCAAATGCCAGCCCGGAAATGCGGCGTGATATCAATCACCTGCTTCGTTATCCGGAGGACTCCGCCGGCAGTATCATGACCGTGGAGTACGTGGATTTAAAAGAAAACCTGACGGTAGAGGAAGCCATTGCCCGCATCCGTAAAGTCGGTGTGGACAGCGAGACCATCAACATCTGTTATGTGCTCGATGCGCAGAGAAGGCTGCTCGGTACCGTTGCACTAAGATACTTACTGCTCAGTGACCCGGACGAAATCATCGGTGACATCATGCATGAGAATGTCATTTCCATCAATACCCTGATGGACCAGGAAGAGGTTGCCCGGCAGTTCAAAAAATACGACTTTACCACCATGCCCGTTGTGGACAACGAAAACCGGCTGGTCGGTATTATTACCGTCGATGATATCGTGGATATCATGGAAGAAGAGGCCACCGAGGATATTGAAAAGATGGCGGCTATCGTTCCTTCCGACAAGCCCTATATGAAAACGGGCATTCTCGAAACCTTCAAGAAAAGAATTCCATGGCTTTTACTTCTCATGGTGTCGGCTACCTTTACCGGTCAGATTATCAGCCACTTTGAGGATGCCTTAAGCACCTATGCGGTGCTGACCATGTTTATCCCCATGCTGATGGATACGGGCGGCAACGCCGGCGGTCAGGCAAGCGTTTCCATTATCCGCGGACTTTCCCTTGGGGAAATTGGTTACAAGGACACATTAGTAGTCATCTGGAAGGAAATCCGCGTGGCGATGCTTTGCGGCATTACCCTTTCCCTTGCCAATTTCATCAAACTGCTTCTGCTTGACAGAGTAGGCGTGACGGTGGCCATTGTTGTGTGCCTGACCCTGATTGTAGCGGTATTCCTGGCAAAGATGATTGGCTGTACTCTGCCGATTCTGGCAAAGCGGATTGGCTTTGACCCCGCTGTTATGGCGAGTCCTTTTATCACCACCATCGTGGATGCCCTTTCTTTGATTGTGTATTTCCAGATTGCTTCGGCGATACTGCATATCTGAGAAAATAAAAACAGCATAAAAACAGTAGCGCAGACTGCATGAAAAAAGGAACCCTGAGAGGTTCCTTTTTTGGTATATTCTTTTGACATGCCGGTCGTTTATTTCTTCAGGAAATCATACTGCGACATATACAGGTGGTAGTATTCACCGTGCTGGGCAAGAAGCTCGTCGTGATTGCCCTTTTCCATAATGCTGCCCTGGTCCACATACATGATGCAGTTGGCATTTTTGATGGTGGAAAGTCTGTGGGCGATGATGAAGGAGGTTCTGTTTTTCAGAAGCTCGTTTAAGCCCTTCTGCAAAAGGATTTCCGTTTCCGTATCAATGCTGGAGGTCGCTTCGTCCAGAATCAGGATGGCGGGGTTGGCAAGGAGCGCACGGGCAAAGGAGATCAGCTGGCGCTGGCCGGCGGAAAGACGGCTTCCCCGTTCGTTTACCTCGGTATAGTAACCGTTTTCCAGTTTCTCAATAAATTCATGGGCGCAGACGGTCTTGGCTGCGCGGATAACTTCCTCGTCGGTAGCGGTTTTGTTGCCGTAGCGGATATTGTCCATAATGGTGCCGGAGAAAATAAAGGAGTCCTGCATCATAATACCCATCTGGGTCCTGAGGGAGCGGAGCGTCACTTTGGAAATATCCACACCGTCAATTAAAATCCTGCCGGAGTCCACATTGTAGAAGCGGCTGATAAGGTTGACGATGGTGGTCTTGCCTGCGCCGGTGGGGCCTACAATGGCATAGGTTTCGCCGGGCTTTACCGTAAAGTTGATGTTATCTAAAATTTTATGACCTTCTTCGTAGCTGAAGGATACGTTCTCAAAGGTAACTTCGCCTTTGATGGGCGGCATTTCTACGGCATCCTCCGCATCCTTAACCAGAACCGGCTCGTCAATGGTTTCAAAAATACGTTCCAGATAGGAGATGGCGGTCAGCAGAGAGTTATAAAAACCTGCCAGTGTGTTAATCGGCTGCCAGAAGCGGCTGATGTATGCGGTAAAAGCAATCAGCACGCCGACGGTCAGGGTGGAGGAAGGAGCTAAAATAAAGCGCACACCTAAAATGTATACAAATGAGGTGGTAATGGTGGAAATGATGTCCACACCCGGCCAGAGGATAAAGTTGTATTTTACGGCACGCATCCAGGCGCTGCGGTAACTGGTGCTTAAATTGTTGAAAATGCCTACGTTGCGGTCTTCCCGGACAAAGGACTGGGTAACCCGGATACCGCCGATGCTTTCGGCAATGTAGGCGTTTAAGTTGGACTGTTTGTTGCTCTGAATCTGCCATGCACGGCGCTGTCTTTTCTTGATAAAGACAATGACAAGGGCTAAAAGGGGCAGACCTGTCAGACAGATTAACGTCAGACGAACATCCTCAATCAACATGAAAATCAGAATGAAAATCAGGTTGCAGAGGTCGGTCAGTGTGTTGACGATACCGTTGCTTAACAAATCACTTAAGCTGTTGACATAGTTTACCACACGGACCTGGATTTTGCCGTGGGGCTTATCGTCAAAGTAGGAAAAAGGAAGCTCCTGCAGGTGCTTGAAAATGTCGTAGCGCAGATCGTGGATGATATTCTGACCGATGGAGCTCATGTGCTTGATTTTGAGCGCCAGGGAAAAAGCAGTATAAAGGGCAATGACAAGTGTCAGACCCGCATATACGAAAATCTGCTTCATGTCTTTTGCCGGAATGCACACATCCATGATTTTCTGGAAGAAAATAGGAATCAGCATGGTGAGGGCGGAAGAGGACAGCATCATAAAGATAACAAAGCCCATTTCCTTTTTGTAAGGTTTTATGTAATTTGCCAGACGTTTTACCTGGTTTAAGTCAAAGGAATCCTCTAAGGTTTCATCCACATCATAACGGTTTCGTGCCATCTTAACAGCCTCCCTTCATTGCGGAATTTTCAGGTAACAGCTCTTTCGGAATTTCTCCGTACTGGCTGTAGAAGGTTTCGGCATAATAGCCGCCCATTTTCATCAGCTCCTCGTGGCTGCCCTGCTCAATGATGCGGCCCTTGTCCATGACTAAAATCAGGTCGGCATCCTTAATGGAAGAGATGCGGTAGGCAATGATGAAAATGGTGCATTTCTTGTCAATATTTTTAAGCTGCTTCTGGATATAGCTTTCGGTTTCCATATCCACGGCAGAAGTGGTGTCGTCCAGAATCAGGATGGAAGGGTCCTTAAGCAGCGCTCTTGCTAAGGAAATACGCTGTTTCTGACCGCCGGAAAGACCTACGCCGCGTTCGCCCACAATGGTGTCGTAGCCCTCCGGCATGGCGTTTATAAAGTGGTTGGCGTCCGCCATAATGGCAGCTTTTTTGACCTCCTCAAAGGAACAGTCGGGGCGGCCGTAAGCAATGTTGCCTTCAATGGTATCGGAAAACAGGAACACATCCTGCATGGCCATGCCGATGTTGTCACGAAGATTGTATAAATCCATATTCCGCACATCCTTGCCGTCAATGCGTACCGTGCCGGAGGTGGTGTCATAGAAACGGCAGAGCAGATTCATAATCGTGGATTTGCCGGCACCGGTGGAGCCGATGATGCCCACGGTCTGACCGGGCTTTACCTTGAAGCTGATGTCCATGACGATGTCCTCGTCGTCCGCACGGTAGGATACGTTTTCAAATTCCACGGCGCCGTTTAAGTGGGTATGGATGCCGGTGTAAGGAGTTTTGACATGGGGCTCTTCGCTGTAGGTGGTATAAATTTTTTCCACGGAGGTAATGAAGTTGCCGATGTCGTTGACCAGCCAGCCTGCCATACGAAGGGGATTGTTAAGCATCCAAAGATACCCGTTTACCACAACCAGGTCGCCTAAGGTAATTTCGCCCTGAATTACCATGTAGCCGCCGTAGAGCATGAGAATGATGTTCAAGGAATACGCCAGTACTTCAAAAATGGGCACGTATTTTTTCCATACGCCGGATGCGGAAATCTGGGCAGCACGGAAAGCGTCGTTTTCTTTGTTGAATTTTTCGATTTCATAGTCTTCCTTGGAAAAGGCCCTTACCACGCGGTTGCCACTGACATTTTCCTGCACAAAAGCATTTAAGGAAGAAAAGCAGTCGCGGTTCCGCTTAAAAGCGGGTTTTACTTCTTTGGACTGCATATAGGTGCACAGCGCGGTGAAAGGAAGTACAGCAAGCATACAGAGAGCTAACTTTGCATTCACGGTAAAAATCATGACAAGTGCAAAAGCAAACATCAGGACATTTTCCAGAGTGTTGTAGATGACATAAGCCACAAAATGGCGGATGGCATCCATATCTCCGGTCTGACGGCTCATAAGGTCACCGGTTCTCTTCTTATTATAAAAGGAAAAGTCCTCCTGCAGGAGCTTACGGTACACTTTGTCCCGCATGTCATACAGAACACCCTGGGATGCCGTCTCGAAGACAAGCTGATAGTAAAAGCGCAGGGCGCCCCGGATAATGACAATTAAGAGCATCAGTCCTACCAGAGGATAGAGCAGACTGTACTGTCCGCCGGTGATGACGTCATCGACAATCATACCGGATATGTAGGGATTAACAATGTTTAAGGAAGTGATTACTATGGTGAGAATGATTCCTAAAATCATGTTTTTTCGGTATTTCTTCAGAAAGGAGAAAAACCACTTCATAGGTGTCATAAATAAAACCTCCGAATGATAAAGTAAGCAGAGTGAACATAAGTTTACATGATAAACACGTAAAATTCTATGAAAATATTAACATACCGCTTCTAAAAAGAAATGGACTATCTTGTATGGTGTTTGTATCTTTTTGCAAAAAAACCTTTTACATTTATCTTTGTTTTTTGTAAAATAAGAAAAGCAGAAGGCAGATGTTGTGGAAAGGCATGGGAAGATATGTGTGACAGACAGGAGAATATACAACTGGAAAATTTTAATCCGACCTTTCTTTTTACCTGGAAGGGAAAACGTGACCAGGATGAAAAAAGGTATCATTGCCACGACTTTCTGGAAATCGCATTTATGATGTCGGGCTCCGGCTTTTACCGGATTGACGGACAAATTTATCCCGTGGAAGAGGGAGATGTGCTCATCTTAAATCCCGGCGTCATGCATCAGGGGCTGGTGAAGGACAAACAGACCGCCGTTACGGAATTTTTCGTGGGAGTGTCGGACATCCGCATAAAAGGACTGCCGGACAATGCGTTTCCGTTGCCGGAGGGCAATGCCATTGTGCATACCACGGGTGAGCTGCAGCGGAAGCTGTTTAAGCTTTGCGCTTCTCTGGAAGCGGAAAATGCCGTATGCTGGGATGGCAGGTACTTTATGATGAAGGCCTACATGATGCAGATGCTTCTTCTACTCCTAAAAAGCCAGATGGAGCCGCAGGAGATTAAAAGCGGTTATGCGTTCGAGTCCGTCAACAAAAAGTATGTGGTGGAGCAGATAGTCAGCTATTTTGAAGACCATTATGCAGAAAAAATCTCCCTCGATACCATTGCGGAAAATATGTATTTAAGCCCCTTTTACATATCCAAGATTTTTAAGAGCGAGACAGGGGAAGCGCCCATAAGGCATCTGATTAACATACGCCTGCAGAAGGCACTGGAGCTTTTGCAGAAAGAGGGATACACCAATATCAAGGAAGTGGCGGCAGCCGTCGGCTACGATGATGCATACCACTTCAGCAAATTATTTAAAAAGCATTTTGGATTTCCGCCTTCCCAGGCGAAGAAATCAATAAATCTGTAGATAGGAGAAATTATCATGCGTTACTTTTTTACCGGAAAAATTGACAAGAAAGAGAATGGATTTGTAATACAGCTTCCTTTTAATGTGTGGGAGGTCTGCAAGCTGCGTGATGAAATCAAAGCCGACATGGTTCTGGACAACGAAATCATTGCCTGTAAGCTGCTGCCCAAGGAAAAAGGAAATTATGAAATTCATATTGAGGATAAGGATGCCATCAAGGTGGACCTTACGAAGTCCCATCAGATGCTTCTGCATATCAGCGGCAGCATTATAGAGGTTTCCCCCGACAGCCCTTACAGCTTTGACAACCCCATCCGCAAAATTGACAGCGTGCAGGTTATCATCCAGCCGGAGGACGGTCTTTGCGGACAGACCTGTGTAGCCATGCTGGCAGGCGTTACCATTGCGGATGTTATCCGTGTCATGGACTGCAGGGAGTGGCAGGCAACCATGGGTATGGTGATTTCCGCCCTGAACTATTACGGTATTGACCACAAGGACGTTATTACCTATACCGAGGGCAGGGACTGTGTGCTTCCCAAGTGCTGTATCTTAATGGAAAGAATGGGCAGATACTGCCATTACCTTGTATACTTTGACGGCAAATACTATGACTCCAACTTAGGTGTTCTGGAGGAGTATGACAAGAGCAAGCTGCTGGGTTATCTGGAAATCAAGTGTGAATAAGTATTTATAAAATAAATATTAAATCCACTCCGCAGGACAAAAATAAGAAACAATAAGAAAAAGAGAGTAAAAAAGAGATAATACATAGATTGAAAGAGCAGAGTTCCTCTGCATATGGTTGCAAAGAACTGCATATAAAACTAATATATGCTTTAGTAATTAGCACTCATGAACATTGAGTGCTAACAAAGTATAAGACTTTAAGGAGGCATTCATTATGAAGTTAGTACCACTTGGCGACAGAGTCGTATTGAAACAGTTAGTAGCAGAAGAAACAACAAAATCCGGTATTGTTCTTCCGGGACAGAATAAAGAAAAACCCCAGCAGGCAGAAGTTATTGCAGTAGGCCCCGGCGGTGTGGTAGACGGCAAGGAAGTTAAAATGGAAGTCAAAGTCGGAGACCAGGTTATTTATTCCAAATATGCGGGAACCGATGTAAAGATAGAAGACGAAGAATACATTATTGTAAGACAGAGTGATATCTTAGCAGTTATCGAGTAAAAATAAAAAAACGGAGGCGTTTTCATTATGGCAAAAGAAATTAAATACGGAGCAGATGCCCGTGCAGCATTAGGCAGAGGTGTAGACCAGCTGGCAGACACCGTCAGAGTAACACTTGGACCCAAAGGCAGAAACGTAGTACTGGATAAGTCTTTCGGCGCTCCCCTTATCACCAACGACGGTGTTACCATTGCAAAGGAAATTGAACTGGAAGACCCGTTTGAAAACATGGGTGCCCAGTTAGTCAAAGAAGTAGCAACCAAGACAAACGATGTAGCAGGTGACGGTACCACAACCGCAACCGTTCTGGCACAGGCAATGATTAATGCCGGTATGAAGAATCTGGAAGCAGGTGCAAATCCCATTATCTTAAGAAAAGGTATGAAGAAGGCTACCGACTGTGCTGTTGCAGCCATCGCAAAGATGAGCTCTAAGGTAAACGGCAAGGAACACATCGCAAGAGTCGCTACCATTTCCGCAGGAGATGAGGAAGTCGGCAACCTGGTAGCAGATGCTATGGAGAAGGTTTCCAAGGACGGTGTTATCACCATTGAGGAAAGCAAGACCATGCAGACCGAACTGGATTTAGTAGAAGGTATGCAGTTTGACAGAGGTTACATTTCCGCATACATGGCAACCGATATGGATAAGATGGAAGCTACCCTGGAAAATCCGTACATCCTCATTACTGACAAGAAGATTTCCAACATTCAGGAAATCCTTCCTCTGTTAGAGCAGATTGTACAGTCCGGCGCAAAGCTGTTAATCATTGCTGAAGACGTAGAGGGCGAAGCTCTTACTACTCTGATTGTCAACAAACTGCGCGGTACCTTCAATGTAGTAGCAGTTAAGGCTCCCGGCTACGGCGACAGAAGAAAAGCAATGCTGGAGGATATCGCTATTCTGACTGGTGGTCAGGTCATCAGCTCCGAGCTTGGTCTGGAACTGAAAGATACCACCATGGAACAGCTTGGCCGTGCTAAATCCGTTAAGGTGCAGAAAGAGAACACCGTTATCGTTGACGGCGAAGGCGACAAGGATGCCATTGCAGCCCGTGTTGCACAGATTAAGAAGCAGATTGAAGAAACCACATCTGATTTCGACAGAGAAAAATTACAGGAAAGACTTGCCAAATTAGCAGGCGGCGTAGCTGTTATTCGTGTAGGTGCCGCTACCGAAACCGAAATGAAGGAAGCAAAGCTTCGTCTGGAAGATGCTCTTGCAGCTACCAGAGCAGCCGTAGAAGAAGGTATTATCTGCGGTGGTGGTTCTGCTTACATCCATGCAAGTAAGGAAGTAGAAAAGCTGCGTGATACTCTCGAAGGAGACGAAAAGACCGGTGCCAACATCGTTCTTAAGGCTCTGGAAGCTCCGCTGTACCACATTGCCGCAAATGCAGGTCTGGAAGGCAGTGTAATTGTAAACAAGGTTAAGGAACTGAACCCCGGCATGGGCTTCGATGCTCTGAAGGGTGAATATGTAGATATGGTTGCAGACGGCATCCTGGACCCTGCAAAGGTTACCAGAAGCGCACTGCAGAATGCAACCAGTGTAGCATCCACACTGCTGACTACCGAATCCGTTGTAGCAAACATCAAGGAAGACACCCCTGCAATGCCCGCAGGCGCAGGCATGGGCGGTATGATGTAAGCCGCAGCATTATGTAAAATAGCGAACCGATAATTTCATAAAAACAGCCGTTTCCCGGATGGGAGGCGGCTGTTTTTTATACTCTTTGTTGTTTGTAAAATATAAATGGACAAATATGTCTTTTTGATATATAATATTAATATTAAATAGACAGAAATGGCGTGATAATATGCATAAACAAAAAGACTATCGGGAGTATATAAGAGAATTAGGGCAAAAAATAAAGACATACAGAATAATGAAAGAATTGTCCCAACAGGATTTAGAGGACAAAACCGGTGTTTCCAAGAGAAGTATATCCAGATTGGAACAGGGTGAGTCAGTACAGGTTGATAATCTGTTCAAAATTCTTTTGGCACTGGACCTTGGGGATAATATAGAATTATTGGTTCCTGACCAGACTAAGAGACCCAGCTTTTATCTTGAAAAGACAGATAATAAACCGAAAAGAGTGCGGAAAAAGACAGAGAAGAATGAATTTAAGTGGGGTGATGAGCAGTGAATGATACAGCGGAAGTTTACTTATGGGGAACAAGAATAGGGATTATTCATCAGGATGTTACAAAGCCGTATGCATCTTTTGAATATGATACCGAATTTTTGAATAGTGGAATCGAGGTATCTCCGCTTCGGATGCCTCTTGCGAAGAATATATATGAATTTCCAACTTTGACAGGAGAGCCTTTTTATGGAATGCCCGGTCTGGTAGCGGATTCCCTACCTGATAAATTTGGTAATGCCGTCATAGAGCAGTGGCTTATGTCACTTGGAAAATCCTTATCCGATTTTACGGCGATTGATAGGCTTTGCTACACCGGAAAGCGTGGAATGGGTGCCTTGGAATATGTACCGGCAAGTACGGACATTAAGGATATCGATGAGAACATCAATGTACAGGAGATGGTTAAGTTCGCATCCGATGTATTGGCAGACAGAGAGGGAATTTCATTAAAGGCGGAGGATAATCTGACATATTCACAGTTGGTACAGGTCGGAAGTTCTGCAGGGGGAGCCAGGGCAAAGGCAATTATTACCTGGAATGAGGAAACGAATGAAGTTAGATCCGGTCAGGCACAGTTGGGAACCGGATATGATTACTGGTTAATGAAGTTTGATAATGTCACAAAAAACGGGGACCATGGTCTTGAAGATAAGCCGGAATATACGTTAATAGAATATGCGTATTACCTTATGGCTAAAAAAGCCGGTGTTACAATGAATGAGTGCAGGCTATACGAAAGTGCAGGGGAGCACCATTTTATTACAAAGCGTTTTGACCGTGAGAATGGCAGGAAACTCCATATGCAGTCGCTCGGAGCTTTGACACATATAAGTTATCAGGAGCCGGGAATATGCGGATATGAGCTTGCCGCCATGTATATGAAAGAAGTGGGAATTTCCTACAAAGAGATAGAACAGTTTTATCGGAGAATGGTATTTAACTGCCTTGCAGTAAACCAGGATGACCATGTCAAGAACATTTCCTTTCTCATGGACAGAAACGGTAAATGGTCACTCTCCCCGGCATATGATATTACCTTTTCCTATAATCCTGCCAATAAATGGCTTAGAGCGCATCAGATGACGGTAAACGGCAAGACAACAGGAATAGAATTATCAGATTTACTTGAGGCAGGTAGTAAGATGGGGATAAAGGAAAGACGGTGCAAGGATATTATCCGTGAGGTTTTAACATCCGTTAAAGAATTTCCGGTATATGCAGAACAGGTTGGGATAAAAGAGAAGACTTGTCAATATATACATTTGATAATAGAAGCTAATAGTGTGAACCTATAAATAAAAAACGAAAGCTACAAAAAAGCCGCGATGCGACAACTAAACTACAGTTGAAACATCGCGGCTGCCTTTTTGTCAGATAGTTATGGTTATTCCTTCTCCATGCCTTCTTTTTTGCGGATAAACAGGAGTGTAGCGCCCATCAGCACGATACATACAGGCAGGGCAATCCAGGCGATGGAAAGTACACCGGCAAGATTGCAGATACCCATGATGGCATAACCGATGAAACAGAATACTGCAACAAACAACGCATAAGGAAGCTGGGTCGCAACATGGTTGATGTGGTTGCAGTGACCGCCTGCGGAAGCCATGATGGTGGTGTCGGAAATGGGAGAACAATGGTCTCCGCAAACGGCGCCGGCAAGGCAGGAGGCAATGGAAATGACCATCATCTGTCCGGAAGGGAATACGCCCAGCACGATGGGGATAAGAATACCGAAGGTACCCCAGCTTGTACCGGTTGCAAATGCTAAGAACGCAGCAATCAGGAAGACAATCATGGGAAGGAAGCCCTGAAGTCCCTGTGCGGAACCGCTGACAATGTTGCTGACGTAAACTTTGGCACCGAGCAGATTTGTCATGCCGGAAAGAGTCCATGCCAGAGTCAGAATTAAAATGGGAGCAACCATGGCCTTGAAGCCCTCGGGAATGCATTCGGAAAATTCCTTAAAGGTAATCACACCGCGCAGCATATAGTAGAAGAAGGTAAAAAGCAGAGTGATGAAACCGCCGATTACCAGACCAACGGATGCACTGGAGTTAGCAAAGGCATCAATGAAGGAGGTCCCTTCAAAAAAGCCGCCGGTGTAAATCATACCGAAGACACAGGTAGCAATCAGAACCACTACGGGGATGATCAGGTCAGCTACTCTGGCGTTCGGATTGCCCTGCGCATCGGAGGTTTCTTCGTAAGGACGGTCGGGTGTAGTAAACAAATCGCCCTTGATGGCATTCCATTCATGCTTCTTCATGGAGCCGAAATCCACCTTTAAGAAGGTGATGAAAAGAATCATGGCAAGGGTCAGCAGAGCATACAGGTTGTACGGAATGGTCTGTAAAAAGACGGCAAATCCGTTGATGCCGGCTTCTTCCGGTACGGAAGAGGTAACGGCAGCAGCCCAGGAAGAAATCGGTGCAATAATGCAGACGGGAGCTGCGGTGGCATCAATTAAGTAGGAGAGCTTGGCGCGGGAGACTTTGTGGCGGTCCGTAACGGGGCGCATAACGCTGCCTACGGTCAGACAGTTGAAATAGTCATCCACAAAAATCAGGACACCGAGCGCCATGGTGGCAAGCTGTGCACCAACTCTGGTTTTAATATGCTTGGAAGCCCAGCGTCCAAAAGCAGATGAACCGCCGGCAGTGTTCATCATGGCAACCATGATGCCCAAAAGCACTAAGAAAATTAAAATACCGACATTTCCGCTGTCGGCAAGTTTAGACACCATACTGCCGTCTTCATTGAATAACATGGTGTTCATGGTACGTTCCAGACTGCCGTTTGTGTAAAGCAGGGCACCGGTTAATACACCGATAAACAGGGAAGTGTATACTTCCTTGGTAATCAGTGCCAGTGTAATGGCAATTACAGGGGGCAGAAGGGAAAGAGGGGTGGCATAGACACTGCTTTCACCGGCAAGTAAGTCGGCGGGGCCTGCGATATTATACACGATTAAGCCCACAATGGCTAAAAGGAGAATGGATAATCCGATTCTTTTTGCTTTCATAGAAGCCTTCCTTTCCTATCACAACGGTTCTTCGCAGGAATCGATGCGGTTTATAAAATTTTTATACTATTTTAACAGAATGTGTATTTTTATGCAACAAAAAACCTGCGGAAATGAGGCTGCTTCTCCTCTGAATCCACAGGCTTTTTATTACATTAAACAGATAATTCAGTGACCGGACGGAATGCTTAGAAGGACTCCTGGTAAGAATGTCTGGGAAGCTGCTTCTTCCAGATCTTGAGTCCACCGTGGTTACGGTACATTTTATACATGGAATACACCATATCCACACTTAAGGAAACGCCTAAAATCCAGGCAAGAACCGTAGCACGTTCAGCGGGAATGGCAGCAAGGTGGTCAAGAATCGGTATGCAGAACTTATCCATAAAGGTGGTAATAATCAAAGCAAAGCCGAGGCTTGTCGGAACGGAGGTGTACCGGGTAATGTGAAGAGGGATTACCGTGTAGTCCCACCAGTAGAAGTGGCAGACCTTTTCCACTAAGGTTCCTAAGATGATTTCGCCTACACTGACTGCCAGCATCACAAGGACGAAGTAAATAATAAACCGGACAAAGGTTTCCTTTTTCTTTATCTGAAAAGGTAAAATCATGGTGGCGGGCGTGCCGAGAATCAGGTACAGTCCTACCATGGCAATACCATAGCCGAATAAAAACGGCAGATGCATGTTCCGGTTGTCGATATAACCCTTTGTGAGAGCCAGCCAGCCGTCCTCGACCACGAAGCCCAAGAAGGAAACCAGCACAGCCATCAGTATGTATGTTGCTATTGCGTATCTCATATGAATACCTGCCTTTCGGTAAACTGTAAAATTTGTATGGAAATGTTGACACTTAGTTTCAAAAATGTTATCATGTTACAGATGTAACAGTGATACATGTATCTCACTGGAATAAATGTAACACCTTATGAGAATTTCGTCAAGTGCCTTTTGAAAAGAAAGAAGATGACAGTTGTGGAAAGTATTTTAAAGACTCTGGTAAAAGAGAGAAATGTATACCGGCTTTCCGGCAAGGAAGCAGGGCAGCTTACGAAAGAGTGCCTGCAGCTGGCTCTGGTGGATCTCATGGCGGAAAAGCCGTTTGAGAAAATTACCGTTACGGAGCTGGTGTTAAAGTCCGGTGTGTCGAGACAGTCGTTCTACCGGAATTATGAATCGAAGGAAGATATTTTAAAAGATCTGCATCAGGGAATGGAAGATGCTGTGATGGAGATTGCGGATGATGTCAGTGAGGATGACAGCTACAGTTGGTTTGAACGGTTCTTTTCCTATCTTGGAAAAAACGGCGAATACTTCGGACTGCTCATGAAGGCAAGGGAAAAACAACAGAGTAATTTTTCCTTTTTACCTTCCTTAAAGGAGATTTTCCGTCTGGATGACAAAGCGGAGCAGTACCGTATGTGTGCCTATGAGGGTGGACTTAACGCCATCTGCAAGGAATGGATAGCCGGAGGCATGACGGAGAGTGTGGAGGATATGGCACATTTGTGCGACAGCATTTTCGGAAATATCCACAAACGTCTGATGCAGAACGGTTAAAAGAGCTTCTTTATATGCGGGGACAGATACTTGCGGGTAAAATAGGCGCAGAGACCGGTAAAACAGCCGGTCAGAATACCGCTTACGACAAGCACCGGCGCATAGGCAAGCACACTGAACCCTCCGGTAAACAGGCAGGCAGCCATAAGCTGTCCGGCATTGTGGGCGAGGGCACCGAAGATACTGGTAAGCACCAGAAACCTGCCGCACAGAAAACGGTACAGAAACCACATGATAAGAAAGCATAATATGCCACCGCACAGACTGTAGACGAAGCTCATGGCCTGACCGGCACAGAAGGCAGACAGAAAAATACGCATCAGGAGAACGAGAAGCGTTTCACCCGGTGTGAAATCGTATAATAAAAGTAAAGTGACCACATTGGCAAGTCCGAGCCGGACTCCGGGTATGGGAACGAGCGGAGGGAAAAAACTCTCCGCAAGGGATATACACAGGGAGACGGCAAGAAAGACCGTCAGTGTGGTCATTTTTTTTAGTGTCAGACGGGTATTTTTACGGGACATAAAACTCCTTTAAGTAACTCAATAAGTAACGGCATCCATATCGGAAGCACTTTCTTCCTTATATACAATGGCGAGCTTATGGGGCAGACAGATAATGGGGAGCCTGCCGGTATTGTTTTTGCTGAAAAGGACGCAGAGCCTGTCGGGGCAGTCGGCATCCGTTACGGCAATCCCCCCGGCGCTTACGGTAATTTCGTTGTACCCTCCGTCGGAAGAAACAAGACGGAAGGAATAGGGTTCCTTTACGGAAGAAAAATCAATTTCCCTAAGCAGGACACCGTTCTGGTAGATGCAGGCTTTTTTTTGTCCGCCGTAAGTTCCTCTTTTATATAGAAGAAACAGGGATGAGAAAAGCAGTAGAAAAAGAAGAAGCAGCAAAATCAGCACTTTTCCCATCATTTTTTTATCACTTTTCAAAATGATCAGACCTTTCCGTGACGGTAAAGTTCATTCCCCCATATTGTCAAGGGGTGGTTTGTTTGTTATACTTATAAGAGTTAGTATAACAAAAGGACGCAGGGAAATGAAGAGGGTTACAGCAAGTTTTTTTACACTTCCCGCAGTGGCGATGCTGCTTCTTTCGGGATGCGGAAATGCCGTAAAGGAATATGAAGCCGTGAATACTGCCATGGGAACTGTCGTTACCCAGAAACTGTATACGGAAGGGGACGATGTGACCGGGGATGTGGAGCAGCTGCTTTCCGGCATGGAGGAAACAATGCTTTCCCGCAGAATAGCCGGTTCAGAGGTCGCAAAGCTGAATGCCAATGCCGGAACAGGCATCTACACGGAGGTTTCCGGAGAGCTGGCAGAGACGCTGCTGGAGCTTTCCGGTATTTATGAGGACAGTGATGGGGCGCTGGATGTGTCCATCGGAGCACTGGTGAGCCTGTGGGATATTGATGCCCACGCGCAGGAAAGCTATGAGGACGCCGGGGAGCAGCCGGATGGCACAGGCGGGAAAACAGAGGATGCCGGGCAGACGGAAAGCACCGGGAAAACAGAAGGCTACCGCTTACCGGGTGAGGCGGAAATAAAAGAAGCGCTGTCCTACAGCGGGTTTTCTAAAATAGAAAGAAAAGACAACAGCTTTTTACTGCCTAAGGGCATGGCACTGGACCTGGGAGCCGTTGGAAAAGGGCTTGCCTGTGACGATATCCTTGCCTATCTGGAAGGACAGGCGGAGGTAAAGGCGGCGGTCATTTCCGTGGGCGGAAGCATCCTTACTTATGGAGAAAAACCGGACGGCACGGCGTACAGGGTCGCCATTACGGACCCCTTTGATACAGGCGCCTACTGCGGGTATCTGACCCTTACAGGCAACTGGTTTGTGTCCACTTCGGGAGATTACGAACGCTTTGTGGAGGTGGACGGTAAACGGTATCACCACATCTTAAATCCGGCTACGGGATATCCGGCAGAGAGCGGTGTAAAAAGTGTTACGATTTTAAGCAAGAACGGTATGATAAGCGACGCTCTTTCCACGGCATGTTTTGTGCTGGGAGAAGAGAAAGGACGATTGCTGGCAGAAAAATACGGTGTGGAAGCATTGTTTATTTCAGAGGATGGAAACATCAGCATGACGGAGGGCATGCAGGAATATTTTACGGAACAGACAAAATAAGGTGTGTAAGAAAATACATACGGAAAAAGGAGAGAGGATATGGGAGATTTATTTGAGTACAAATGTCCGTGCTGCGGCGGCGCCATTAGCTTTAACAGCACCGCACAGAAGATGAAATGTCCGTACTGCGGAACAGAGTTTGAAATGGAAACCCTGAAGGCAATGGACGAGGAGCTGAAGGCGGAACAGCCGGAGAGCATGGAATGGGATATGCCCGACGGGGATACCTTCAAAGAGGACGAAACGGCGCACATGAGAGTGTATACCTGCCAGTCCTGCGGCGGTGAAATCGTGGGAGATGAAAACTTAGGTTCTTCCCGCTGCCCGTACTGCGACAGCACCATTGTTATGAAGGGCATGTTTGCGGGAGACTTAAAGCCCGATTATGTCATTCCCTTTAAGATTGACAGGAATGCGGCGAAGGAAGGTCTGGGCAGACATCTCAAAGGAAAGAGACTGCTTCCCAAGGTATTTAAGGATGAAAATCATATTGATGAAATAAAGGGACTTTATGTGCCGTTCTGGATGTTTGACTCCAAAGCGGATGCCAACGCCAGATACGACGCAACCAGGGTAAAACGATGGTCCGATGCACGGTATGAATATACGGAAACCAGCTATTACAGCGTTTCCAGAGCCGGCAATCTTTTGTTTGAGAATGTGCCGGCGGACGGCTCATCCAAGATGGACGACGATTTAATGGAGTCTGTTGAACCCTTCAATTTCAAGGGGGCAGTGCCGTTCCAGACCGCTTATCTGGCAGGTTATCTGGCAGATAAATATGATGTGACGGCAGAAGAAAATGTGGAAAGAGTCAATGCCCGCATTAAAAAGAGCACAGAGGAAGTATTCAGGAACACCGTACAGGGATATGATACGGTAAACACCGTCAACTGCAATGTGAGACTGCAGGGCGGCAAGGTAAAATATGTGCTCTGTCCGGTGTGGATTTTAAATACCACATGGAAGGGCGAAAAGTATGTCTTTGCCATGAACGGACAGACCGGAAAGTTTGTAGGCAACCTGCCGCTTGACAAGGGAGCATACAGAAGATGGCTCTTTGGTCTGACCGGACTCTACACTGCCATTGCATTTATCATTTCACTGTTATTTTTCGTAATATAAATAAAGGAGGAAAAGATTATGTTTTTACAGGCATTTTCATCCCTGGCGGCTGTCAGCACCATTGTAAACGCAGGCGGGGATACTTATAATATACCGGTACATATTCTCATTGCGCTGGTAATCGGCTTTATTGTGGCGTTCCTTACCGTAAGCGGCATGAAGGCAAAGCTAAAGAGTGTGGAGAAAAGAGAAAACGCCCAGGAATATGTGAAACAGGACAGCCTGCGTCTGTCCGCCAAGTCGGATCGTTTCCTGTATGTGAAGAAGGACAGACGGGAAAAGCCGCAGAACAACAATAACAGGTAACTGTGCAGTAATGCAGGGAAGACAGAAATTGTCGGAAATGAAGGAAAATATGAAACTGAAAAATATAAAAGGGATAGCCCTTATTATGACGGCAATGCTTCTTTTGGGCGGCTGCGGACAGAAAAATGCGGAAACGGCGGAAAGCCTACCGGATAGGGAAAGCCGTACCGGAACAGAAGACGGTTCACCGACAGGCACACTGCCGGGGGATACTCTGCCGGAGGAGACCGGGGAGGACAACGGCAGAACGGAGGAAGCGGTGCTGCCTCTGCATCTTATTAAGGGAGAATGGTCTGACAGCTATTACAAGGACGATGATTACAGTAACAAATTAGTGGAAATGAAATACGGAGTCATTGCCCTGACCGGGGAAGACGAAGAAAAGTATCCTAAGCTGGCACAGGTTCTAAAAAAGCTGTCGGAGGAAAATAAAAACTCTATTCTTAACGAATATGAAAATTTAAAAACCCAGGCGGAGGATGACCTGAAAGGGGCGGAGGAAGGCGGTTATCAGATATATACCCCCTATTCCACGGAGAGCACATATTATATAAGCAGGGCGGACGACAGAGTGCTTTCTTTTGAAGAAAACGGTTACGCTTATCTGGGCGGTGCACATGGAACCGGTTACAGCTTCGGCTGCAACTATGATACCCGGACCGGGGAAGAGCTGCAGATTCAGGATGTAGTAACGGATATGGATACGTTTGCGGGACTGGCAGAGGCAGCTGTTTATGAGGAAAGCGGACTGACAATGGATGATTTGTTCCTGGAAGAGGGGGAAAGCTTAAAGGATTATATTGCCAAAGCAGCTGCAGAGCATACCCTGAACTGGAAAATCACAAATGATGGAGTCAGTGTATGGTTCAATCCGTATGAAATTTCCTATTATGCGGCGGGAATGCCGTCGGGAAGTGTAAAGTTTGCGGAACAGACCGATATTTTTTCCGATTACTATGCGGAAGCCCCACGGACCTATGTCTATGCGGCAAATAATCTGGGTACGTCAGGTATGGATTTTAATGGGGACGGCAGGACGGATGAATTCTGGGTATGGGCATCCATGGACGAGTATGGAACCTATGAAGCCCTGAAGGTATCCATGAACGGAGTGGAAACCAGTAAGGACATCTGGGCATACAGCTATGATCCCTATATCCTGCATACGGCGGACGGTAAGAATTATCTGTATGTCATCTGCGGCAGCGACAATGATTACCGTATGCTGGAGGTGTTTGATTTAAACGGCAGCAGTGCGGTATATGTCGGTGAGGTAAACAACTGCGGCCTTAGGGCACAGCTTTTGGATGCTTCTTCCTATTTATACGGAGAAGAGCTTCTGACCGACCCGGAAAACTTTTACTTAGAAAGCCGGATGGAGGTATTAAGCACCTATTCCGCCAGCCGGAGGTATCATGTGGGAGCGGACGGCATGCCGATGGCGGATGAAGACTTTTATCAGGTAGACACAAGCACATACGAGTGGAGGGAAGCTCTTACGGCAAAAAAGGATGTTCCCTGCGTGCAGGTGGCGGAGGACGGCAGTGTGACAGCAGACAATGCCGTGATACCCGCGGGTACGAAGCTGACTTTATACCGGACGGACGGCAGCAGTCTTGTGGACTTAAAAGCGGGTGATACACTGTACCGGATTGAGGTGGACCATTCCGAATGGCCGTATACGATAAACGGCGTAGAGGAAGAAGAATATTTTGACGGCATTATGTATGCCGGTTGACGGAAGCCTTTTTCCTGTAGTATAATTTAAGGTACGTTTGAATGCTATGACTGCCTTTGCGGAAACAGGCAGAGGAGTGAAAATAAAGGAGATTAACAGATGAGCAAGATCATTTTAACCGGAGACCGCCCTACCGGAAGACTTCACGTAGGCCATTATGTAGGCTCTCTTCGCAAGAGAGTGGAGTTACAGAATTCCGGAGAATACGACAAGATTTTTATTATGATTGCCGATGCACAGGCGCTGACCGATAATGCGGACAATCCGGAGAAAATCAGACAGAATATTATTGAAGTGGCACTGGATTATTTATCCTGCGGACTGGACCCGGCCAAGTCCACCCTGTTTATCCAGTCCCAGATTCAGGAGCTTACGGAATTAACCTTTTATTATATGAACCTTGTTACCGTTTCCAGACTGCAGCGGAATCCTACCGTAAAGTCCGAAATCCAGATGCGCAACTTTGAAACCAGCATTCCCGTGGGATTTTTCACCTATCCCATCAGCCAGGCAGCCGATATTACCGCATTCAAGGCAACAACGGTTCCCGTTGGTGAAGACCAGCTTCCCATGATTGAACAGTGCCGTGAAATCGTAAGAAAGTTTAACTCTGTTTACGGAGAAACACTGGTGGAGCCGGAAGCTCTTGTTCCGCAGAATGAAGTATGCTGCAGACTGCCGGGTATTGACGGCAAGGCAAAAATGAGTAAATCCCTTGGAAACTGCATCTATCTGTCCGATTCCGCAGATGAAGTGCGGACCAAGATTATGAGCATGTTTACCGACCCCAACCACTTAAAGGTAAGTGATCCCGGTTCCTTGGAGGGCAACACCGTATTTACCTATCTGGATGCGTTCTGCAAGGATGAGCAGTTTGAGCGCTATCTGCCCGAATACGCAAATCTGGATGAGTTAAAGGCACACTACCAGAGAGGCGGTCTGGGCGACGTTAAGGTAAAGAAATTCTTAAACAACGTTATGCAGGAGGAATTAGAGCCCATCCGCAACCGCAGAAAAGAGCTGCAGAAGCAGATTCCCGACATCTACGAAATCTTAAAGAAGGGCAGCGAAGTGGCAAGGGAAGAAGCAGCGAAGACCATGTCAGAGGTCAAGGCAGCCATGAAGATTAACTACTTTGATGATGCGGCGCTGATTGCCGGTCAGGCAGACAAATACGCACAGGAATAAAAGTGGAACTGTCCGAAAATTAAGGGTTTACAAGTAAAGTAAAATGTGGTAATTTTATTAGGTATGGTTTAACCGATGCGCAGGTTATGGACACTCCGACCCGGCCTTCGTATCCGGTGTTTACTAAATATTTTTCAGGAGGATTTTATCATGATTTCCAAAGAGAAGAAAACAGCTATTATCAATGAGTATGCAACAAAGCCCGGAGATACCGGTTCACCCGAAGTACAGATTGCCGTACTGACCGAGAGAATCAAAGAGTTAACCGAGCATATGAAGCAGAACCCCAAGGATCATCACTCCAACAGAGGTCTTTTAAAGATGGTTGGTCAGAGACGTGGTCTGCTTGATTACTTAAAAGAAAAGGATATCGAAAGATATCGTACAATCATTGCTAAGCTGGGAATCAGAAAGTAATTATGATGCAAAGAGCGGAGTATGTCCAAAACAGGCTGCTCCGCTTTTTTACGCAGCTTCGTTTCTGGTACAGACAGGGCGGAGAGCAAAGTCACTTTATTCACCTCTTTGGGTAAACGAAACCCCGAGACCGCTGAAAAGTATATTTGCGTAAGTGTATTTTTCAGTAGTTTCGGTGTTTTACCCAGAGCCCCTTCCGCCGAGGCGGATTGTAAAAAAGCAAGGAGAAAAGTATGTACAAGACTTTTTCAATGGAGCTTGCAGGCCGTACCTTAAGCGTTGATATCGGCAGAGTCGGCAAGCAGGCAAACGGATGTGCATTCATGCACTATGGCGAAACAACAGTATTATCCTGTGCAACAGCATCGGACAAGCCCAGAGACGGCATTGATTTCTTCCCTTTAAGTGTAGAGTACGAAGAAAAATTATATGCGGTAGGAAAAATCCCGGGCGGCTTCAATAAGAGAGAAGGAAAGGCAAGCGAAAATGCCATCCTGACCAGCCGTGTTATCGACAGACCCATGCGTCCGCTGTTCCCCAAGGATTACCGCAACGACGTTACCTTAAACAATATGGTTATGAGTGTGGATCCTGCATGCCGTCCCGAACTGGTGGCTATGTTGGGCGCTGCTATCGCAACCTGCATTTCCGATATTCCTTTTGACGGTCCCTGTGCCATGACCCAGGTGGGCATGATTGACGGCGAACTGATTATCAACCCTTCCCAGGAGCAGTGGAAGAACGGTGACTTAAACTTAACCGTAGCTTCTACCAGAGAAAAGGTTATCATGATTGAAGCCGGTGCAAACGAAATTCCCGAAGCAGTCATGATTGATGCCATTTACAAGGCACATGAAGTAAATCAGACCATCATTTCCTTCATCGACGGCATCGTAGCGGAAGTAGGAAAGCCCAAGCATGAATATACAAGCTGTGCAATTCCCGCAGAAATGTTTGAAGAAATGAAGAAAATCGTAACTCCCGAAGAAATGGAAGTTGCGGTATTTACCGATGACAAGCAGACCAGAGAAGAAAACATCAAGAACATTACCGAAAAGCTCAGCGAGGCATTTGCAGAAAACGAAGAGTGGCTGGCTGTTTTAGGCGAAGCGGTATACCAGTATGAGAAGAAGACCGTCCGCAAGATGATTCTGAAGGATCACAAGCGTCCCGACGGCCGTGAAATCACCCAGATCCGTCCTCTTGCTGCAGAAGTGGACATCATTCCCAGAGTACACGGCTCCGCAATGTTCACCAGAGGACAGACCCAGATTTGTAACGTATGTACCTTAGCTCCGTTATCCGAAGCCCAGAAGGTAGACGGTCTGGATGAAAACGAAACATCCAAGAGATATATGCATCAGTACAACTTCCCTTCCTACTCCGTAGGTGAGACCAAGGTTTCCAGAGGTCCCGGACGTCGTGAAATCGGTCACGGTGCACTGGCAGAGAGAGCACTTATTCCTGTGCTTCCTTCCGAAGAGGAGTTCCCTTATGCAATCCGTACCGTATCCGAAACCTTTGAGTCAAACGGTTCAACCTCCATGGCTTCCACCTGTGCATCCTGCATGTCCTTAATGGCTGCCGGTGTTCCCATCAAGAAGATGGTAGCAGGTATTTCCTGTGGTCTTGTTACCGGTGAAACCGACGATGATTTCGTACTTCTTACCGATATTCAGGGGCTGGAAGACTTCTTCGGCGATATGGACTTTAAGGTAACCGGTACTACCGAAGGTATTACCGCTATCCAGATGGATATTAAGATTCACGGTCTGACAAGACCTATCGTAGAAGGCGCTATCGCAAGATGCCGTGAAGCACGACTCTTCATCATGGACAACTGTATGAAGAAAGCCATTGCCGCTCCCAGAACAGAAGTCGGCAAGTACGCACCCAAGATTATTTCCATCCAGATTGACCCGGAAAAGATTGGCGATGTAGTAGGCCAGAGAGGCAAGACCATCAACGAGATTATTGCTCGTACCGGCGTAAAGATTGATATTACCGATGACGGTAAGGTATCCGTATGCGGTACCGACAAGGTTATGATGGATAAGGCTGTTGAGATGATTAAGATTATCACCACAGACTTTGAAGAAGGCCAGATTTTCAAGGGCAAGGTCGTAAGCATTAAGGAATTCGGTGCATTCATCGAGTTCGCTCCCGGAAAAGAAGGCATGGTTCATATCTCCAAGATTGCCAAGGAAAGAATTGAGCATGTAGAAGATGTCCTGACTTTAGGCGATGTTGTAACCGTTGTATGCTTAGGCAAGGACAAGATGGGAAGAATCAGCTTCTCCATGAAAGACGTAGCACAGCAGTAATAACTTTTGAAAAAGTAAGAAAGGATTATGAACAGATGAAAAAGAAATTAGCAGCTGTTACCGCACTGGCACTTTCCCTTGTGCTGAGTGCATGCTCCCTTCCTTCCAGCAAGACCTGGAAGGACTCCGATTTCCAGTTTCAGAAAGGGGAAGAAACCGTTACCCTTTCCAAAGACAGCGGATTCATGATTTTCGGAGATGAATCCTATTCCTTTTCCTTTGACGGCAACAACAACCAGGATTACGAAGAGTCCTTCGTACTGGCACGCGGCTTAAAGGTAGGAGATTCCCTGGACGAATACCTGAATGAGTTTCAGGTAAAGCCGGCTAATGCTATGTGGGAGCTCGTGTATGACTCCGGGGATACCAGAGTGATAAATTACGACAATGAAACCGCAGAAGAGCTTTACAAGGAATACGAAGATGCCAACGCATGGCTGGATATCGCTTTTTACAAAGACGGCAGCAACTGGAAGAACATGGCGGCTGCTGATTTGGCAGATGTATGGTTCTGCGACAAAGACTCCTCTTACAAGGACGATGTAGTAATCCTTTCCGTTAATACGGACGACAGCGGAAAAATCCAGTGTATCTCCGTTTATTACTTTACCTACGGCTCCGAATGGATTGAATGGCAGGGCTGGGAAGAATAAATAGACAACCAGACAAAATCCGAAAAGAACTCGCATTCGCGGGTTCTTTTTTTGATGCCTGTACATATATTAGAGGTAGGCAGAGAGGAAAGTAAAAATGAGCAAAGAAAAAAGTCTGATAGCTTTGTTTCCGACGTCCCTTCGCAGGGAAGGAGAACAGATGCTTACCTTATACGGGGAATTAGAAGAAATCCGCCTCAGGGTGGACAAACCCATTATCTTAAAACTACATAGGGGTGAATTTTTCTTCGGAAAAGACGGCGGTCTTACGAAAAGGAAAGAAGATGCCCGCTGTATCGGGGAAGAACAACTGCGGAATATGTTAAACCAGATCTGTAAGGACTCCCTTTATGCCTTTGAGGATGAAATGAGGCAGGGATTTATCAGCGTGCCGGGAGGACACCGGGTCGGGATATGCGGACAGGCTGTCATGGAAACGGACGGCAGCCTTCGTACCTTAAAGCATGTGGGCAGCCTGAATATCCGTGTTTCCCATGAAAAAAAGGGAGCCGCAGACCCGGTTATTTCGTATCTGTACCGGCAGCAAAAAATATGCAATACGCTTCTGATTTCCCCGCCCGGCTGCGGAAAAACCACACTTTTACGGGACCTGGTCAGGCAGATTTCGGACGGCAATGTGTACGGAGGGGGTGTTTCCGTGGGCGTGGTCGATGAGCGAAGCGAAATCGCCGGAAGCTATCTGGGAATACCGCAGAATGATGTGGGTATCCGGACGGATATTCTGGATGCCTGCCCGAAGGTGCACGGCATGATGATGTTAGTCCGTTCCATGGCGCCCTCTTTAATCGCCATAGACGAAATCGGCGGCAGGGAGGATGTGGATGCCATCCGGAAGGTGTCTGCCTGCGGGTGCAACATTCTGGCAACCATTCACGGGGAAGACATGCTTTCCCTGCAGGAAAAGCCGTATATGCGGGAGCTTCTGCAGGAGCAGGTCTTTGAACGGTTTGTGGTGCTCTGGAAAAAACAGGGGCATCCGAGGATAAAAGCGGTTTACGGAAAGGATGGGGAAATATGCTGCGACTTTTCGGAGCAATTTTGATTTTTTCAGGCTGTACGGCGCTGGGGCTTTTTTACCGGACAAGGTATTACGAGAGCATCCGGCTTCTTAAGACCATGGAAAAAATACTGGACCTTTTTATCAGTGAAGTCCGGTACGGAAAATCCACGCTGCATGAATGCCTGTTTATGATAGCGGAGAAGACGGAAGAGCCGTTTCGGGGTACCATGCTTTCGGTAGGAAAGCTTTTGCAAAAAGAGGACGGAAGGGATTTTTCTGCCTGTTGGGAAGAGGCTTTTGCCATTCTTTTGCAGAAGATGCCGCTTACGAAAGAGGAAAAAGAAAGCTTCCTTTCCTTTGCAAAGGTTAAGGGGCTAAAGGACTGGCAGATGCAGGTGAGAGTCATGGAAGGGCACCGGGACGCCATAAAAGAGGCACGCAGAATCCGGGAACAGAATGTACTGCAGCAGGGAAAATTAGCAACGGGACTTGGCATCATGGGAGGGCTTTTCCTGATTATTGTTCTGTTGTAAGGAGGAGCGTTGGAATGAGTATTGGGCTGATTTTTAAGATTGCGGCAGTGGGTATTTTAGTCACCATATTAAGTCAGATATTGAAGCACAGCGGCAGGGAAGAGCAGGCTTTTTTAGTAAGTCTGGCGGGGCTTATCCTGGTAATTTCCTGGATTGTACCCTATATTTATGAGCTGTTTACCAATATACAGGCGCTGTTTTCCCTGTAGAAGGCGGGATAGGTAAGAAAATGATAGAGATTACAAAGATTGCGGTCAGCGGTATTTTATGTGCGGTTCTTGCCATGCAGTTTAAGAACCGGAAGCCGGAATATTCCTTTTACATAGGCTGTGTGTGCGCCATTCTGATTTTCGGCTATACCCTGCGATTTTTAACCTCCATGCTGGACAAGTACCGGATTGTTCAGGAAATCTGGTCGGATGAGGGCGGGTATCTGGCTACCCTGATGAAGGTCATCGGTATTACTTATATCTGTGAGTTTGCTTCGGGGATTTGCAAAGATGCCGGATATGGTTCCGTGGCAGGACAGATAGAAATTTTAGGAAAACTGTCCGTTATTTTTGCGGGACTTCCCATTCTGTTTGCGGTCATGGAACAAATCCGGAATTTTGTATAGGAGAATGCCATGGAAATGGATATGGACAGCATTTTTCGGGAATATGGGATGGACGGCATAGAAGCACAGTTAGGGGAACTTTTCCCAACCCTGCAGATTGACCTGGAAACCCTGCTGAAACAGGCTTTCACGGGAGATATAAAAGGGGCGCTGACAGGTGTGGTGCAGATGACCTTCGGCAGTGTGATAACGGACCTTGCATCTTTAAAAAATACGTTTCTGCTCCTGTTACTGATGGGCATCGGGGCGGCGCTTATTTCCCATTTTATCCGTATTTTTGATAAGCATCAGGTGGCGGATGCCGGGTTTTATTTTCTGTATCTGTATATGGCGGCGGTTCTGATGAAATGCTTTTTCAGTGCAGCGCATACGGCGGCGGAAGCAATCCAGAATATTGTGGCATTTATACAGGTGTTTATCCCCGCTTATTTTTTATCGGTGGGCATTGCTACGGGAACCATGACGGCGGGGGCGGGGTATCAGATTATCCTGTTGATTATTTTTCTGGTGGAGAAAATACTGCTGACCCTGCTGATGCCTCTTATTAACAGCTATATGCTTCTGGCGGTCTTAAACGGATGCCTGTCGGAGGAAAGACTGACTCTTTTGGAAAGCGGCATGGAAAAAATGATACGGTTTTTACTTAAAGCATCCCTTGGTATTGTGGCGGGCATCAGTACCCTGCAGTCCCTTCTTACCCCGGCGATTGACAGTGCCAAAACAGGGCTTTTGCAGAAAGGACTCTCCGCCATTCCGGGCGTGGGAGAAGTGACGGACAGTGTGGTGGATATGGCATTCGGAGCGGCTGTTATTATAAAAAACGGCATCGGTTTTGTTGCGCTGCTTTTGCTGATTGCCATAGCCCTGCCGCCTCTTTGCAAGCTGCTTCTGACGGCGTTTGTCCTGAAAGCGGCGGGAGCCTTCATGGGACTTGTCAGTGATAAAAGGATGAGCACCTGTGCCGACAGGGTGGGCAATGCCGGGCGACTGCTGTTTCAGACCGCGGGAACCTCTTTTCTGTTATTTATGATAACCATATCCGTGGCGGCATTTACCACAAACCGCTGAAAGAAGAAAGAAGACCATGGAAAATGAAGAAAGAAAGGCGCGGAAAATGGGTGATGAAGTCTTTTCGGTCATAAAAAAAGCAAGCATTTTCTTAATAGGGGCACAGCTTATCCTGCACCTCAAACCGAACGGCATGTATGAAAAGTACCTGAAATTCATTGTGCACCTGATGGCGCTGACCCTGTTCATGATGCCGCTTCTGAAGTTGTTCGGGCAGACGGATGAAAAGGCTTTTTCACAGAGCCTTGCCGGGTATGAGCAAATGATGCAGGAGGATATGATGCAAATAAATTACATATGTGATTTATCGGAAGAAAAACGGCAGGAAATCTATACGAGAGAAATTAAATCGAAACTTAATAATATATACAGTGAAAATCCCACAGAGGCTCCCGCCCCAATAGAAACCGTAGAAATAGAGGTGAAGGCGCATGAAGGAAATCCGTAAAGATTCCATAGTGAAATTCCTGAATAATAAAAATAACCTTCTGATTATCGTGTTGTTGGGCGTGCTGTTCATGGTAATCGCCATTCCGGTGGATACGGCGGGAACCGGCGGAAAAAGCACATCGGGAAGCAATGATAACAGCTGTTATCAAACTAAAAACACAGGAACAGGATATCAGGCAGGCGGGACCGCAGGTTACACGGCGGGATATGGCGAAACAACCGGAAGCGGGACGGGAGGGAGCACCGGGACGGGCTATGTGTGGGAGCAGGAGCAGTATATAAAGGAAATGGAAGCAAAAGCAGAAAGCCTTCTTTCCGGGGTAAGCGGTGCCGGGCAGGTGAAGGTGATGATTACCCTCAGGGCGTCTTCGGAACAGGTTGTGGAGAAGGATATGCCGGTGACACGTTCCCAGACATCGGAACAGGACAGCCAGGGTGGCAGCCGGATGGTGAGCGAATTTGCCACGGAGGATGCAACGGTTTACAGAAAGGGGAACGGCTATGAAGAGCCCTATGTGGTCAAAACCTTAAGCCCCAGCGTGGAGGGCGTGGTCGTGGTGGCGGAAGGAGCCGGCAACGGGGAAGTGAGTAAAAATTTATCGGAGGCGGTACAGATACTGTTCGGCGTGGAGGCACACCGGGTAAAAGTGCTGAAGGCAGGGTAAGCCGGGGAGAGCGCACCCCGAAATTTCTGAGGGCAAAATAAGACACGTATGCATAGAGAATAGAAAAGCTTAATATAATGAAACAGGTAGAAAACTGAAAGTTTAGTGAAGGGGAGAATGACGTGAAAAACATACTTAAAAAAAATCAACTGATGATTACTGCACTTGCCATTATGATTGCGGTAGCAGGGTACTTACAGTTTACCGGTAAAAATCTGTCCGGGGAAGATTATGTGCCCACTTCCGCAAACGGAGAAATTACCAGTGAGGAAGCGGGAAACCTGACGGACGGTGTGGTAAACGATGACTATTCCCTGAACGACATCATGGGACTTACGGACGATGCGGCGGCAAACGGGGACTATGTGGAAATCGAAAGTCTGGATACGGATTTGGATGACTTGTCGGAGGAAGATCTGGCATTAAGCGGTGCGGATGCAGAAACAGGCCTTGAACAGGCGGATGGTTCTTACGTGACACCACAGCAGGGCGAAATTCCCGGAGAAGCCGTATTCACATCCAATTCCTCCGTGGCTGTGCTTTCCGAAGCAAAGCTTTTGAAGGAGCAGGTGAGAGCCAAGAATAAGGAAACCCTGATGGAAGTCATCAACAGCACCGCCTTAAGCGATGAACAGAAGCAGGAAGCCGTACAGACCATGGTGCAGATGACAAATGTAGCGGAAAAGGAACTGGGCGCAGAAATTTTACTGCAGGCAAAAGGCTTTGACGGCGTGGTGGTAAGCATCAGCGGGGACGGTGCCGATGTGGTGGTAAATGCACTGGAGCTGACGGACGCACAGAGAGCCCAGATTGAAGATATTGTGAAAAGAAAAGCCGGCATTCCGGCAGAAAATATCATAATCAATACAGTTGTAGAGTAAAAGGATATGTGGTAAGATAAACGAATGAAACGACAGGAAGGACGGATGAGATGAAGAGAGTATTTTTAATCGTACTGGACAGCTTTGGAATCGGACAGATGCCGGATGCGGAAAAGTTTGGAGACTACGGTGTGGATACCTTGGGAACAGTATCGAAAAGTCCTTATTTTTCTATGCCAAACATGGAAAAATTGGGACTTTTTCAGATAGAAGGCACATCGGTAGAAAGTAAGGTGACGGATATAACGGGCAGAGTGGCACGTATGACGGAAGCTTCCATGGGCAAAGATACTACCATCGGACACTGGGAGATAGCCGGTATTTATTCCCCGACTCCGCTGCCCACTTATCCGGACGGCTTCCCCAAAGAGGTACTGGATGCGTTTAAGAAAGCAACCGGCAGAGGAGTGCTCTGCAACAAGCCGTATTCCGGTACGGAAGTCATTAAAGTATACGGCGACGAGCATGTCAAAACGGGCGATTTAATTGTTTACACATCTGCGGACAGCGTGTTCCAGATTGCCGCCCATGAGGATGTGGTTCCGGTGGAGCAGCTTTACGAATACTGCCGGATGGCGAGAAAAATTCTGACCGGAAAGCACGGCGTGGGCAGAGTTATCGCAAGACCCTTTACCGGGGAAAGCGGAAATTATACCCGCACACCGAGAAGGCATGATTTTTCACTGGAGCCGCCCGAGGACACCATATTAAATATCCTGCAGGCACACGGAAAAGATACCATTGCCGTAGGCAAGATATTTGATATTTTTGCCGGAAGCGGCATCTCGGAGCATGTCTATACAAGCGGAAATGCCGAGGGCATTGAGAGAACCTTAGAATATCTCGACAAGGATTTTGAAGGCATCTGCTTTATCAATTTAGTGGATTTTGATATGCTTTACGGACACCGCAGGGACATTGACGGCTATGCGAAGGCGCTTTCTTATTTTGACGGCAAATTGCCGGAAATCATGGCGAAAATGCGGGATGAGGACGTGCTGATGATAACGGCGGACCACGGCTGTGATCCCGGTTACTTAAAGACCACGGACCACACCAGGGAGTATACGCCCTTTGTTATGTACGGAAAGCCGGTGGCGCCGGGCAATCTGGGGACAAGAAAAACATTTGCAGATATCGGTGCATCTGTGTTACAATATTTTGACATTGTGCCCACCTTTACGGGAGAGGGCATATTAAGGTAAGCACGAACATGTGCAGTAAGTTAAGATTTGGAGGATGAAAGCTGTGGCAGCTTCAGTAGCAGAGGAAATAAACAGACGACGAACTTTTGCGATCATTTCGCACCCCGATGCAGGTAAGACGACCCTGACGGAGAAATTTTTGCTTTACGGCGGAGCCATCAATCTGGCGGGAAGCGTAAAGGGAAAGGCAACAGCCAGACATGCGGTCAGCGACTGGATGGAAATCGAAAAGGAAAGAGGTATTTCTGTAACTTCTTCGGTACTGCAGTTTGAATACGGCGGGTTCTGCATCAACATTCTGGATACACCGGGACATCAGGACTTCTCGGAAGATACCTACCGTACCCTGATGGCGGCGGACTCGGCCGTCATGGTCATTGATGCCTCCAAGGGTGTAGAGGCACAGACCAGAAAGCTGTTCAAGGTCTGCGTCATGAGAAAGATACCTATTTTTACCTTTATCAACAAGATGGACAGGGACGCCAACGATACCTTCGATCTGCTGGACGAAATCGAGAAAGAGTTAGGAATAGCTACCTGCCCCGTCAACTGGCCCATCGGCTCCGGTAAAAATTTTAAAGGTGTATTTGACAGAGAAAAAAATAAAGTCTTTACCTATTCCGATACCGAAAAGGGTACGAAGGAAGGTATCGCAACCGAGATTGACGCGGCTGATACGGACAAGCTTGTTTCCGTCATCGGACAGGCGGCAGTGGACAAACTCATGGAAGAAATCGAACTTTTGGACGGCGCCAGCGCGGAATTTGATTTAGATGAAGTAAGAAGCGGCGATCTGACACCGGTATTCTTCGGTTCCGCCCTGACAAACTTCGGTGTGGAGGATTTTCTGCAGCATTTCTTAAAAATGACAACCACACCGCTGCCCAGGAAGGCGGACATCGGTCTGATAGACCCCGTGGAAAATGATTTTTCTGCCTTTGTCTTTAAAATCCAGGCGAACATGAACAAGGCGCACCGGGACAGAATCGCCTTTATGCGTATCTGCTCCGGCAAATTTGACGCCAACATGGAAGTACGCCATGTGCAGGGCGATAAGGTCATGCGTCTTTCCCAGCCCCAGCAGATTATGGCGGACGAGAGAAAGATTCTGGACGAGGCATATGCGGGTGATATTATCGGCGTATTCGACCCGGGTATTTTCTCCATCGGCGATACCCTGTGCATGCCGAAACAGAAATTTCAATACGAAGGCATTCCTACCTTTGCACCGGAGCATTTTGCCAGAGTACGTCAGGTAGATACCATGAAGAGAAAGCAGTTCATCAAGGGCGTTTCCCAGATTGCCCAGGAAGGTGCCATCCAGATTTTCCAGGAATACAACACCGGTATGGAAGAAATCATCGTGGGTGTGGTAGGTGTCCTGCAGTTTGACGTCTTAAAGTACCGCCTGAACAACGAATACAATGTGGAAATCCGCTTAGAGCCGCTTCCCTATGAACATATCCGCTGGATTGAAAACAAGGATATTGATTTACAGAAGCTGACCGGTACATCGGATATGAAGAAGATTCAGGATTTGAAGGGCAATCCCTTACTTCTGTTTGTCAACTCCTGGAGTGTGGGTATGACACTGGACAGAAACCCGGGACTGGAGCTTTCCGAATTCGGACGCAATCAGTAAAGAGGCAGATTTGAACAGAAAATTAAAACGAACAGTACTTACGGCAGCAATCCTTGCAGTGTGCCTGAGTGCCTGTGCCTCCCCGTTACGGGAGGAAACACAGGAAAACGGGGAAGCACAGACAATGGATGAAACACAGATGGCAGCGTATGCGGAAGCCATGAAAGAGGAATACCCTACCAGACAGTTCTGCCTGGAGGCGTTGTCCGAGGGAGAACAGGTGTGGTACCGGGACATTTACCTTGCCCTGTCCGGCATGGAGGAGGAATATCCCCTGCATACCGGTTTTTCGGGAGAGCCCGGGGAAGAGGACATCGAAAAGGTCTTTTATGCCGTTATGAACGACCACCCGGAGCTGTTCTTCGTGAGCGGCTACACCTATACAAAGTATACGCTGGCGGACAAGCTGCTGAAAATCAGTTTTTCCGGCACCTATACCATGGACACCTATGAGCGGGTGCTTAAGGAACAGGAAATCGACCGGGCGGCAGAGGAATGCCTGCAGGCTTTGCCGGCAGAGGCATCCGATTACGAAAAAGTAAAATATGTGTACGAATATGTGATTCTGCACACCGATTACCGGAAGGATGCCCCGGACAACCAGAATATCTGCTCCTGTTTATTATCGGGCGAGTCCGTCTGTCAGGGATATGCCAAAACGGTGCAGTATCTTTTGAACCGGGCAGGGATAAACAGTGTACTTGTGTCCGGCACGGTTTACGGCGGACAGGCGCATGCGTTTAATTTAGTGGAAGTGGACGGACAGTGCTATTACGTAGACGCCACATGGGGCGACCCGTCCTACCAGAGCGAAGAAAAAGAGGAGGGCGCCGGCAGCCTGCCGCAGATTAACTATGATTACCTCTGCGTACCGGCGGTTATGTTAGAGAAAACCCACACGGTGGATACGCTGTTTGCCCTGCCGGAATGTACCTCCATGCAGGCAAATTACTACGTGACAGAGGGCGCTTATTTTACGGAGTATGATGAGGAAGCGGTGGAGGATTTCTTTGAAAAGGCGCAGGATGCGGGCAAAACCACCATCACATTTATGTGCAGTGACGATGCCGTTTACGACACCTTTGTGACAGAGCTTGTCACAAATCAGAAGATATTCCGCTATTTTTATACCGCTGGCGGCAGAATAGCCTACACGGAGGATGCGACGGGGCATTCGCTGACTTTTTGGCTTGTGAATGAATAAGGGTTGTGCTATACTAACATCATGAACGGAAGTACAAGACGAAAGGAGTATGGACATAATTATGGAAGAAAGATCAACCTATGTTTTAAGAGATAATAACGATATCGGTACCGTACAGATAGCAGATGACGTAGTAGCCATGATTGCCAGCCTGGCAGTCAGGGATATTGAAGGTGTGGAAGCCTGCGCCGGCAATATGGCAGGCGAGCTGATGGATAAGGTTGGTATCAAAAACGCCAGAAAAGGCGCAAAAATCGATATTTTTGAAAACCGCGTAAAGGTCGATGTGTTTGTAAATATCGCATACGGCTACAATATTCCCGTTACCTGCGGCAAGGTACAGGACAAAGTAAAGACCACCATTGAAAATATGACAGGACTTACCGTTACGGATGTGAACGTGAGAGTCGTGGCTGTCAGTATGCCGAACAACAAATAATCATACGATAAGAGGGAACTCAGATACTATGGGCAGGAGAGAATTGAGAGAGCAGATATTTCTGCTTTTGTTCCGTGTGGAATTTAATAATCCGGAGGAGATGCCGGCACAGTTAAAAATGTTTTTTGAAACGGGAAGCTATGATGAAGATATGCATTCCTTCAGCGAAAAGGACAGGGAGTACATCACCGAAAAATACAATCACATCATGGAGTCCTTACCGGACATTGATAAGCAGCTTTCCGAAAAGGCCGAGAACTGGGACATCACCCGCATGGGCAAGGTAGAGCTTACTGTTCTCCGCCTTGCTGTCTATGAAATAGAGAAGGATGACAGTGTACCGGCGAGCGTAGCCATCAATGAGGCGGTGGAGCTTGCCAAGAAATTCGGTCAGGACGGGTCCGGAGCTTTTGTCAATGCCGTATTGGCGAAGTTTGTATAAAAGAGGATTTTTATGGCCGTACAAAATGTATATTCGGTAGCACAGGTAAATGCGTATATAAAAAATATGTTCACTCAGGATTTTATGCTGCAGAGGCTTTGCGTCAGAGGCGAAGTAAGCAATTGCAAATACCATCCGTCTGGACATATTTATTTTACGTTAAAGGACGAAAAAGGTACCATTGCCTGTGTGATGTTCGACAGTGACCGGAAAAAAGGACTTTCCTTCCGTATGCAGGAGGGGATGCAGGTCGTTGTAAAAGGTAGTGTAAACGTTTACGAAAGAGACGGAAAATACCAGATTTATGTAAAGCAGATTACGAGTGACGGTCTGGGAAATCTCTATGAAAAATTTGAAGAATTGAAAACGGAACTGTTGGAACGGGGCATGTTTGATGAGTGTTACAAACGACCCGTTCCAAAGTATATTCATACATTGGGTGTGGTGACGGCTCCCACGGGAGCGGCGGTCCGGGATATCATCAACATTACCCGGAGAAGGAACCCTTACGTGAAAATTATCCTGTATCCCGCCATTGTGCAGGGAAAGGATGCGGCGCCCAGCATTATAAACGGCATCCGCGCACTGGAAAAGACAGGTGTGGATGTGATGATAGTGGGAAGGGGCGGCGGCTCCTTAGAGGACTTGTGGGCGTTTAACGAAGAAGCGGTGGCACAGGCCATCTTTGACTGTGAAATCCCCATTATTTCCGCAGTGGGTCATGAAACGGACACCACCATAGCGGATTTTGTGGCGGACTTACGGGCACCGACTCCCTCAGCGGCAGCGGAGCTTGCCGTATATGAGTACGACCAGCTGGAAAAACAGCTTGCCCGCAGAAAAGAGGAACTTGCCGGCGGCATGATGACCAAAATACAGCTCTTAAAAATGAAGACGGCGCAGAGACAGCTTCTGTTAAAGACACTAAGTCCCATGAACCGTCTGCAGGAGCAGAAGATGTATTTAGCAAAGCTGACGGAGAGCCTGCAGGGCGGATTTTCGGATATCGTGACGGACAGACGCCACAGACTGGCACTTCTTATTGAGCAGTTCAAGGGGCTGTCCCCTTTGGAAAAATTAAGCGGCGGCTATTCCTATGTGGAAAAGGACGGCAGGGCCGTAAAGAGTGTGGAAGATGTGGCAGAAGGTGATAAACTTACCGTACAGGTGACGGACGGTGAAATTCACGTACTGGTGGAAGAATGCACACGAAAGGAAAGAGAACCGGTATGACAGGTATGACATTGGAAGAAAAGCTGGCAAAATTAGATGCCATGACAGAGCAGTTGCGAAAAGAAGATATTACACTGGAAGAAAGCTTTTCCCTGTATAAGGACGGCATGGAGCTTATTAAGCAGTGCAACGCCGATATCGACAGGGTGGAAAAACAGGTGCAGATTTTAAATGCGGACGGACAGGTAACGGACTGGGACGAAGAATAACATGTAGCGGGAGGAAGTATGGACTTTCGGGCAGAATTTGAAAACAGACAGAAAGAAATCAATGAGATTTTAATGCAGTATATGCCGGATACGGAAGGCTTGCAGAAAACGGTAAAGGAAGCCATGCATTACAGCTTGGAGGCGGGAGGCAAGAGAATCCGTCCCATGCTGATGCGGGAAACCTATAAAATGTGCGGCGGAACGGGCAGTGCGGTGGAGCCCTTTATGGCTGCCATGGAAATGATACATACCTATTCCCTGGTGCATGACGATCTGCCTGCCATGGACAACGACGAGCTGCGCCGCGGCAAAAAGACCACCTGGGTGGTTTACGGAGACGGTATGGCGGTTCTGGCAGGGGATGCCCTGTTAAACTATGCGTTTGAAACCGCATTCCGGGCTTTTGAAAACTGTTACGTGGACGGGGTGCCGGTAACGGCGCGTTTTAAGATGTTGGAGCAGGCGCTGAAGGTACTGTCTAAGGCTGCTGGCATCCACGGCATGATCGGCGGACAGACCGCGGACTTAGAGGCAGAAGGAAAACAGATTACGGAAGAGCAGCTTCTGTTTATTTACCGTCACAAGACGGCGGATCTGATAGAGGCTTCCATGATGATAGGAGCCATTTTGGCGGGAGCGGACGAGAAAACCGTTACTGCCATGGGCAAATGTGCGTACAACATTGGCATTGCGTTCCAGATTCAGGACGACATTCTGGATGTGGAAGGAGAGGAAGCCGTTTTGGGTAAGCCGCTTTTCAGCGACGAAAAGAACGACAAACAGACTTATGTGACCATGTATGGTCTTGAAAAAGCAAAAAAAGAAGTGGAGAAGCTTTCGGAAGAAGCTATTTGTATTCTGAAGGACTGTTCGGGGGACAGTGCCTTTTTGGAGGAGCTTACAAAATATCTGATTCATCGGAAAAAATAATACTTATGGGGTGAGTATAGATGTACCTGGAACAAATAGAGAAGGTCAATGACATAAAGAAGCTGAACAAAAAGGAATACCCGCTTTTGGCAGAAGAAATCCGGAAATTCCTCATAGAAAAAATCAGTGAAACGGGCGGGCACTTAGGCTCCAACCTCGGTACGGTGGAGCTTACCATGGCGCTGCACCTTTCCCTGGATTTGCCTAAGGACAAGATTATTTTTGATGTGGGACACCAGTCCTACACCCATAAAATCCTGACCGGCAGAAAAGACGGCTTTGATTCCTTAAGGAAATATCACGGCATGAGCGGCTTTCCCAAGCGGAAGGAAAGCGACTGCGACTGCTTCGATACCGGACACAGCTCCACCTCCATATCGGCGGGACTGGGAATGGTAAAAGCACGGGATTTATCCGGCGGCACGGAAACCATTATATCCGTCATCGGCGACGGTTCCCTGACGGGCGGTATGGCGTACGAGGCGTTAAACAATGCGTCCACTCTGGAAACCAATTTCATTGTGGTATTAAACGACAACAACATGTCCATTTCCGAAAATGTGGGCGGACTTTCCAAGTACTTAAATAACGTGCGTACGGCGGAAGGGTACCTGGATCTGAAGGAGGGTGTGTACAACACCTTAAAAAATTCCGGAAAAGACGGACTGATTGCCCGTATCCGCCGTATCAAAAACGGTGTGAAGCAGCTTGTGGTTCCAGGTATGTTCTTTGAAGATATGGGAATCACCTACTTAGGTCCCGTAAACGGACACGACATCAACGCCCTCTTAAGGGTCTTTAAGGACGCCAAAAGAGTAAAAGGACCGGTGCTTGTCCATGTGCTTACGGAAAAAGGAAAGGGCTATGAGCCGGCGGAACGGCATCCTGCCAGATTTCACGGCACGGACCCCTTCGAGCCGGAAACGGGACTTCCTAAAAATCCCCGTACCACCGCCAATTACACGGATATTTTTTCCACGGTTATGTGTAAGCTTGGAAAACGCAATGAAAAAGTTGTGGCGATTACGGCGGCTATGCCGGACGGCACGGGCTTAAAGCGGTTCCGCAACATGTACCCGGAGCGTTTCTTTGATGTGGGCATTGCGGAAGAACATGCCGTTACCTTTGCGGCGGGGCTGGCAGCCGGAGGCTATATTCCGGTGGTGGCAATCTATTCCTCTTTTTTACAGAGAGCCTATGACCAGATATTGCACGATGTCTGTATCCAGAATCTGCCGGTGGTATTTGCCATAGACAGGGCAGGGCTGGTAGGCGCGGACGGCGAGACCCATCAGGGTATTTTCGATTTGTCGTTTTTATCCAGCATTCCCAATATGCACATAATGGCGCCCAAGAACAAATGGGAGCTTTCCGATATGATGAAATATGCCGTGGCGGCGGGGTGTCCCATTGCCGTGCGTTATCCCAGGGGGGAGGCATATACGGGCTTAAAGGAGTTCCGTGCTCCCGTTTCCATGGGGAAGAGCGAATGGATTTACAAAGAGGGTGGTATTGCCCTGTTAGCCGTGGGCAGTATGGTAAAAACAGCCGTAACCGTGCGGGAGGCATTAAAGGAAAAAGGACTTCCGGTCAGCCTTGTCAATGTGCGCTTTGTAAAGCCCTTTGACAAAGAAATGGTAAAGCAGGCGGCAGCAGAGCACGATTTCGTGATTACGTTGGAAGAAAACACGGCAAACGGCGGCTTCGGCGAGGGCGTAAGAGCCTACTTAGAGGAATGCAATTACTGCGGAAAATTCCTTTCCGTTGCCATACCGGACTGTTATGTGGAACATGGCAGCGTGGAGCTGTTAAAAAAAGAACTGCATATGGATGCGGAAAGCATCTTGAATCGAATTTTTGAACAGATGGACGGACAGCCTAAATAAAACAGGCTTTCGGCAGCAGAATAAAGAGGAAGAAACATGAAAGAAAGACTGGATGTACTGCTTGTGTCCATGGGCTACGCAGAATCCCGGGAAAAAGCAAAAGCCATTATCATGGCGGGCAATGTTTTTGTGGACGGACAGCGGGAGGACAAAGCGGGAAGCATGTTCCGCACGGACAACCTGAAAATAGAAGTAAAAGGAGCCCCGCAGAAATACGTGAGCAGGGGTGGATATAAATTAGAGAAGGCAATGACGCATTTTGACCTTACCCTGAAGGGAAAGGTATGTATGGACATCGGCGCTTCCACCGGCGGCTTTACCGACTGCATGCTGCAGAACGGCGCCGTAAAGGTATATTCCGTGGACGTGGGACACGGTCAGCTTGCCTGGAAGCTCCGCAATGACGAGAGAGTGGTCTGCATGGAAAAGACCAATTTCCGCTATATGACAAAAGAAGATATTGCCGAGGCACCCCAGTTTGCTTCCGTGGATGTTTCGTTTATTTCCCTGACCAAAATCTTACTGCCTGCAAGAGAGCTTCTGGCAGAGCAGGGGCAGATGGTGTGCCTCATCAAACCGCAGTTTGAAGCCGGCAAGGACAAGGTCGGTAAAAAAGGTGTGGTAAGAGAGCCGGAGGTGCACAGGGAAGTCATTGAAAAAGTCATTACTTATGCGGATATGCTGGGATTTCTCGTAAAGGATCTGGATTTTTCCCCCATAAAGGGTCCGGAAGGCAATATCGAATATCTCGTTTTTCTGGAAATTCAGAAAGAAAAAATGCCGCCGTTTACGGAAGCCGAGGCGGAAGGAGCCTTAAAAGAGCTTCTTTCTAAGAAAGAGGGACTCGGCTTTGCACCGGAGTGGCAGACGAAAATAAAAGAAACCGTTTCACTTGCACATGGGGAGTTGGACAAAACGGAATGAAACATTTTTGCATTTACACAAACCTGCATAAGGACAAGGACCTTCTGATGACAAAGCATATTCAGAAGCTTCTTACACAGAAAGGCATGGAATGCAGTGTCAAGCTGCATCCCGAAGACCCCATGCAGCCGGGAACGGACTGTATTCTGGTACTGGGTGGCGACGGCACGGTCTTAAATGCCGCAAGGGAGCGCATCGGCAAACAGAATATTCCCATTCTCGGCATCAATATGGGCACACTGGGGTATCTTACGGAAGTGGAGCCGGAGGGCGTGGAGAATGCCGTGGAGAAGCTGCTTTCGGGAGATTTTGAATTGGAAAGCCGCATGATGCTGGACGGCAGCCTTATAAGAAGCGGAAAAGAAATCCATACCGACTGGGCACTTAACGACATTGTCATCCGCAGGGACGGCGCCCAGCAGCTTTTACAGTTCCATTTATATGTCAATAAAAAATTCTTAAATAAATACCAGGCGGACGGCATGATTGTCACGACACCCACCGGCTCCACGGGCTATAACCTGTCGGCGGGCGGCCCCATTGTGGAGCCCATGGCAAGCCTGCTTGTGCTGACGCCAATCTGTCCCCACACCCTGAACCAGCGCAGCGTGGTGCTTTCCGCAGAGGATGTGGTGGAAATAGAAATTCCGGCGGGCAGAGAGGGACAGGAGCAGCACGGTGTGGTGAATTTTGACGGACAGGCGGTGAAAATTGCCACCGGCGATCTGATACGGATACGCAAATCCGCACAGACAACGGAATTTATTAAAATCGGAGATGCCGGTTTCTTAGAAACCTTACACAAAAAGATGAGTGAAAACGGCTGACGCAGGCGGGTATAAAACCAAAGTAAAAAAGGATGGAAAAGGGATGAAGAAAGAAAGACTGGGCAGAATTATCGAGATTATCGAGAGCAGGAACGTGGAAACGCAGGAGGAGCTGGCGGTACTGTTAAAAGAAGAGGGCTTTGATGTAACGCAGGCAACCGTTTCCAGGGATATCCGGGAGCTGAAATTATCCAAGGTGCCAACGGGGGACGGCAGACAGAAATATGTGGCGCTTGGCACGGACGACAGCCATCTGGGAGACAAATACATCCGTGTCTTAAAGGAAGGCTTTGTGTCCATGGATATGGCGCAGAATATACTGGTCATCAAGACCGTTTCCGGTATGGCAATGGCGGTGGCAGCAGCCGTGGACGCCATGAAATTCCGGGAAATCGTGGGCTCCATCGCAGGGGACGACACCATTATGATGGCGGTCAGGACCGTGGAGGACACCAAGGTCTTGATGGAAAAAATAAAGGCCATGCTGTAGAACAGGGTCACAGACAGGAAGGTTAAACATGCCGGGAGAGACGGCAGACATAGGGAGACATAAAGAGAAGGTAGAAGGAGAACTATGTTAATAAGTTTACATGTGAAAAATCTGGCACTCATAGAAGAGGCGGAGGTGGATTTTACCGGAGGACTCAATATCCTGACCGGCGAAACCGGCGCCGGTAAATCCATTCTGCTCGGCTCTGTCAATCTGGCGCTGGGCGGCAAGGCAAGCCCGGACATGATAAGACGGGGAGCGGATGCGGCTCTGGTGGAGCTTACGTTTGACTCCTCGGAGCGCATAGCACAAAAGCTTGCCGAAATGGATCTGCCCGAAGAGGACGGAACGGTTACCATTGCCCGCAAAATCAGCCAGGGCAGAAGCGTCAGCCGTATCAACGGGGAAACGGTCAGCGCCAGACAGTTAAAGGAGCTGTCCGAGCTTCTGATTGACATTCACGGACAGCATGAGCACCAGTCCCTTTTACAGAAAAAGAAGCATCTGCAGATTTTAGACGCCTACGCAGGAAAAGAGGCGGAAGAATTAAAGGCGGAGGCGGCAAAGCTTTATAAGGAAAGAAAAGACCTGCTTGCGGAAAAAGAAGAGTCGGCATTAGATGAGAGGGAACGTGACAGAGAGCTGGAGCTGCTCAGTTTTGAACAGCAGGAAATAGAGGCGGCAGCGCTTAAGGACGGAGAGGATGAGGAGCTGGAAAAGCAGTACAGCCTCATGGTAAACGGTCAGAAAATCGGAGAAGCGCTGGGACAGACCTTCCGGCTTACCGGTGGGGAAGAGGAAGGAGCGTCCACGCTGATCGGACGAGCGGTCCGGGAAATCGGCAGCGTGGCGCATTTTGACGAAAAGCTTGCCGGCATGCAGGAAACCCTTCTGCAGACGGAAGAGCTGTTAAACGATTTTAACAGGGAATGTGCCGATTACATGGAAAGCATGGAATTTGACGGCGCTCTGTTTGCCCAGGTGGAGGAACGGCTGAATGTGGTGAACCGCTTAAAAGAAAAATACGGCGGCTCCATCGAAAAAGTAAAGGCATACGGGGAGAAAATCGCAAAGAAAACGGAAAAACTGAAGGATTATGAAGTATACCGTGCCGCTCTGGATGACAAAATAAAAAAGAAGGAAGCGGAACTTACAAAGGTCTGCGACAAACTGACAAAGTTAAGAAATAAGAACGCGGAAACACTTGCGGGAATTTTACAGAAATCCCTGGTGGATCTGAACTTCCTCACCGTAGAATTTGTTATAGACAGAAAGGCAAAGGAACCGTCCGCAGACGGTGCGGATGATGTGGAATTTTTACTCTCCACCAATCCGGGAGAGACCCCCAAAAGTCTGGGAGCCGTTGCCAGCGGCGGTGAACTTTCCCGTATTATGCTTGCCATTAAGGCGGTACTGGCGGAAAAGGATGCGGTAGACACGCTCATTTTCGATGAAATCGATACCGGTATCAGCGGCAGGACCGCATGGCGGGTTTCCGAAAAATTAAGCCGTCTTTCCGAAGCGCATCAGGTCATCTGCATTACGCACCTTCCGCAGATAGCGGCTATGGCGGACAGTCATTTTGTGATTGAAAAGGAAACGGACGGCAGCAGCACCCAGACCGAAATCAGAAAACTGTCCGAAGAAGGCACAAAGGAAGAACTGGCACGCCTTTTGGGAGCGGACAGCCTTTCCGAAAAGGCACTGGAAAATGCCGGGGAATTAAGAAAACAGGCGGAAAACATAAAACAGAAAAAATTGCAGGTTTCCCGTTTAGAGTCATAAAAATTGCTAACAATAGTAGTAAGAAAAGAGTATCCATCATGGGTACTCTTTTTTTAGTGTGGCGGAAAGGAAGTGTGCGGATTGCGGAAAAAAATATACAGAGGCTGTCTGTGGACGGCGCTTATTCTGACGGTTTTTACCCTGTGCCTGCTGTGGCTGCTCGGGGTTTACCGGAAAATTCCCGATAATATAAAACTTCGCAGGGGAGAAGAACAGGTGATAGACATTGGCGTACCGGTGGAAGGAATTATCAAAAAAACAGACAATGCCCTGTGGGAGAGGGAGCAGGAAAACGGAGTGCCGGTGGCGGGAGGCCGGGAAAGCAATATACCGGCGGACAGCATCCGCATAGATTTGCGGGAGCCGGTCACCATGAAGGCGGAAAAAGAAGAAAGCTACCGGATGGAGCTGAAGCTGTTCGGCATTATTCCGTTCAAACAGGTGGGCGTGCAGGTCATCGAAGACAAGATGCTGACACCGGTGGGACTTCCCATCGGCATTTACCTGAAAACGGAGGGTGTTATGGTCATCGGCATCGGGGATTTTAAGACACCGGACCGGACGACGGTTTCTCCCGCGGCATTTTTATTAAAAACAGGGGACTACATTGTAGCCGTGGACGGGGAGGAGGTCACAGACAAAAAGCAGTTTATTTCCATGGTGGAAAATTCCGGCGGAAATAAGATGACGCTTACCGTAAGGAGGGAGGACGAAACCATGGACATTGCGGTCATCCCGGAAAAAAATGCGGCGGGTGAATACAAAATCGGTATCTGGGTCCGGGACAACGCCCAGGGTATCGGCACCATGACCTTTATAGACAGCGAAGGAAATTTCGGCGCACTGGGGCACGGCATCAGCGATGTGGATGCCGGCATTACCATGGAGGTAAAAAGCGGAACCCTTTATGAAACCCGGATTATAGCCGTCCGCAAAGGAGAAAAGGGAAATCCCGGGGAAATGACGGGCATGATAGAGTACTCGGAGCGCAACATTCTGGGAGAAATCACCGAAAATTCCAATCAGGGCATTTACGGTGTCTGCAATGAAAAAATGCTGGAAAAAATAACCGCAGAGCCCATGAAAATAGCTCTGAGGCAGGAGGTGGAGACAGGGGATGCCAAGATACTCTGCACCATAGGCAGCGAGACCGCGTACTATGACATCCAAATCAGGGAAATGTATCAGGATGCCAGTCATAAAAACAAGGAAATGGTGCTGGAAGTCACGGATCCGGAGCTCATCCGAAAAACAGGTGGCATCGTGCAGGGTATGAGCGGAGCGCCCATTATCCAGAACGGCCGGCTGGTGGGAGCCGTTACCCATGTGCTTGTCAACGAACCCACAAAGGGCTACGGCATCTTTATAGAGTCCATGATAGACCACGACGCGTAAAACAATAAAAATCACACCTTTCATGTGAAATCTTTTGGATTGTTTCCCCTGCGCCGGATGTTGTATACTATAACATAACAGAAGAAAACAGAAACAGGAAGGATGCATAGGATGAAACGATTTTTAACAACCCTGCTGCTTGCGGCATGTATGCTTTCAAGCCTTACAGGATGCGGAAGCAAGGCGAACGAAAGAGAAGGAAACAAAACCCTGCCCATAGCGGACAATTCCGTGGATTTTGCATACAGCCTTAAATTGGGATGGAACCTCGGAAACACGCTGGAGTCCACCGGTACCAGGCTTCTGAATGCGGAAACTGCCTGGGGACAGCCGAAGACCACAAAGGAAATGATAGATTATGTGAAGGAAGCGGGCTTTACAAGTATCCGTATTCCGGTGACCTGGAGCAGCCATATGAATGACGACTACACCATTGACGAAATGTGGATGGACAGGGTGCAGGAGGTTGTGGACTACGGACTGGATGCGGGCTTGTATGTGATTTTAAATTCCCACCACGACTGTGAAAAATATTTTCCGTCCGAGGAAAACTTAGAGAACGGAAAGGCATACCTTGCCGCCGTATGGACCCAGATAAGCGAGAGATTTAAGGACTATGACGAAAGACTGATTTTCGAGTCCATGAACGAACCGAGACTGATCAATACCGCAAAAGAATGGTGGTTTACGGGAAACGACCCGGACGGACTGGAATCCATCCGCTGCATCGTGGAAATGAACCAGACCTTTGTGGATACGGTGCGGAGCGGGGAGCATTACAACAAGACCCGTTACCTGATGGTGCCGAGCAATGCCGCTTCCGCCCAGAATGCCCTGTCCGATGCCTTTTCCATGCCGGAGGACGAAGCGGACAGAGTGATACTTTCCGTGCATGCCTATTCCCCGTATGATTTTGCCATGAATGCAAACGGCTATACGGAATGGACTGAGGAAAGGGCGCCGGAGCTGTCTTTCTTAGATGACCTTTACGAGAAGTTTGTGAAAAACGGATACGGCGTGGTCATCGGGGAAATGGGAGCCATAAACAAGGACAATTACGAAGACCGCATTGCCTGGGCAAAGGATTACACGGAAAAGGCATCCGCAAATAAAATGTCCTGCTTTCTGTGGGACAACAACGGCACGAAAATCGGCAGTGAGAATTTTGCCATGATTGACAGAAGAAACCAAAAAATTTATTATCCGGAAATGCTTCAAGCCATGCTTGCAAACTATCAGTAAAGGAGAAAGTGCTCAGAATTTGTAAATATTATGCGATGAGTACAGGTTGCGTCAAATTGCGTCAAAACTGTATAATAAATCTTGGAAACTTTTTGCAGAAAAAGGAAAGGTATAGGTGTTATCATGGAACAACTCAACTTGATGACCACCAAAGATAATGAAAAGCTATACAAAATACTGGGTCAGCTTATCAGCTGCGACAAAGAATTCCAGATTATGATTACGGTCCCGTCCGGAAAGGATAAGACGCAGGAGAAGACAAAGGTCGAAGAAATAAAAAAAGAAGAAGAAACGAGGGATCTGGAGCAGGACGTCACGGATATGATACATGAAATCGGCGTGCCGGCACATATCAAAGGATACCAGTACTTACGGGAGGCCATCATGATGTCCGTGGAGGACACCACCATGTTAAGTTCCATTACGAAAATTCTGTATCCCACCATTGCAAAGCGCTTCGGCACCACGCCGAGCCGCGTGGAAAGAGCCATACGGCATGCCATTGAAGTGGCGTGGAGCAGGGGAAGAATGGAAACACTGGATGCCCTTTTCGGCTACACCATAAATACCGGCAAAGGCAAACCCACCAATTCCGAGTTTATCGCCCTGATTGCGGACCGCATCCGATTGAAATACCGAAATTAAATCTTTAAAATACCCTCCCATTGATGTATAATAAAAAAAACTAAGCTGATATGGGAGGGATTTCTTTTGAAGAACATTTTATTTGCAGCATCGGAAGGCGTGCCCTTTATCAAAACAGGCGGTCTTGCGGATGTTGTGGGCTCACTGCCGAAATGTATTGACAAAGAGTACTATGATGTGCGGGTTATTCTGCCGAAATATTCCTGCATGAAACCGCAGATGCAGGAGAAACTGCAGTACATCACACATTTTTATATGGATTTTAACTGGCACGAGGAGTACGTGGGGGTATTGGGTGCCAACGTGGACGGAATCCAGTATTATTTCATTGACAACGAGCATTATTTCACCGGTTTCAAGCCCTACGGGGATGATGTTTTATTTGAAATCGAGAAATATTCTTATTTCTGTAAGGCCGTGCTTTCCGCACTGCCCCTGATCGGCTTTCAGCCCGACATCATTCACTGCCATGACTGGCAGACGGGACTCATTCCCGTGTACTTAAAGGAACGGTTCCGCGGCAATTCCTTCTTCTGGAACGTGAAGTCCGTTATGACCATCCACAACCTGAAATTCCAGGGAAAATGGGATGTAAAGGCAGTACAGAATATCACGGGTCTGCCGGACTATTACTTTACACCGGATAAGCTGGAATGCTACAAGGATGCCAACCTCTTAAAGGGCGGTCTGGTATTTGCGGATGCGATTACCACCGTAAGCCAGACATATGCAGAGGAGATCAAGACCGACTTCTACGGCGAGGGCTTAAACGGTCTTATGAATGCAAGGGCGCATGACCTCCGCGGTATTGTAAACGGCATCGACTACGACGAATTCAATCCGGCAACGGATGCGTACATACCGTTCAAGTATGATCCCGTTACCTTCCGCAAGGAAAAGGTAAAGAACAAACGCGACCTGCAGAAAGAACTGAATTTAGCGCAGGACGACAGGAAGTTCATGATAGGTATCGTTTCCCGTCTGACAGACCAGAAGGGACTCGACCTGATAGCTTATGTGATGGATGAGCTTTGCCAGGACAATATACAGATTGTGGTACTGGGTACCGGAGAAGAGCGCTACGAAAACATGTTCCGTCACTTCGACTGGAAGTATGCGGACCGCGTTTCCGCCAATATTTATTACTCCGAAGACCTTTCCCACAAGATTTATGCGGCATGTGACGCTTACCTGATGCCGTCCCTGTTTGAACCCTGCGGCTTAAGCCAGCTGATTGCGCTGCGCTACGGCACGGTTCCCATTGTCAGGGAGACGGGCGGACTGAAAGATACCGTACAGCCTTACAACGAATACGAAGGAACCGGCACCGGATTTTCCTTTGCCAACTACAATGCACATGAAATGCTTCGTACCATTCGTTATGCAGAGCATGTATATTACGACAAGAAGAGAGAATGGAACAAGATTATCGACCGCGGTATGGCGGCAGACTTCTCATGGCATGTATCGGCAGGAAAATACCAGGAAATGTATGACTGGCTGATTGGCCGTTAAGAGTCGGCACAGACGGCGGAACGGTCGCCGGGTTTCGGTTAGGATTTGATTTAAAATGAGCAAAAGTAGTAACAAAAACGGTTTTATCATACAGGCCGGAATTCTGGCGGCAGCCGGAATTATCTGCAGAATTATAGGGCTTCTTTACAGAAGCCCTTTAGCTGCTGTTATCGGTGATGAAGGAAACGGCTATTACCAGGCAGCGTACAATATCTATACCATGATACTTCTGATATCTTCTTACAGCATCCCGTCTGCCATCTCCAAGGTTATCGCCCAGAAGCTTGCCACCCATGAATACCGGAATGCACACAGGGTATTTACCTGTGCGATTTATTATGTGCTGATTGTGGGCGGACTGGCGAGCCTGGTACTGTTTTTCGGCGCGGGCTTTCTGACCAGGGGACCGGCGGTGCAGGTCGTGAGAGTCTTTGCTCCCACGGTTTTTCTGTACGGACTTTTGGGCGTGCTGAGAGGATATTTCCAGGCTCACCGCAGTATGGTGCAGACCTCCGTATCCCAGATTATTGAACAGATACTGAATGCCGTGGTCAGCATCGGCGCGGCATATCTTCTGATTATTCTGATGCTTTCCACCACGGACAAATATGTGATAAACGACGACCATTCCGTAAGTCTCGGAAGTACTGTTGTACAGGAAATGGCAGAGGAGCAGACCGACGAAAACGGCATTGTGACCTATGTGATTTCCGACGAGCAGCAGGCATGGAACACGAAGCATGCCCTCTACGGCGCCATCGGCAGCGCTTTAGGCACCGGCTCCGGCGTGCTGATTGCCCTGCTTTTCATGTGGGCGGTTTATCTGTTGAACAAGGGAACCATCTACCGGCGTATCGGGCGCGACAGGCACCCGGTGGAAGAGTACGGGGAAATCATAAAAACCATTACCGGTGTGATTATTCCCTTTATTTTAAGCACGGCAATTTACAATCTGACGACAGTGGTCAATCAGACTGTTTACACGTATATAGCGGCAGAAAAAAAGAACATGGAAAACACGGAAATATCCACCCGTTACGGTATTTTCTCCGGTAAGGCAGTGGTCATTTCCAAAATTCCCATTGCGATTTCCACAGCCATAGCCTCCGCTATTCTGCCGACGGTATCGGCACTGGCGGGCAGCGGGGATATGAAAGGCGCCCGCAGGAAAACGGCACAGGCAGTGAAGACCACCATGTTTATCGCCATTCCCGCCACGGTGGGCATTGCGGTGCTGGCACGTCCCATTACCTGGCTTCTGTTCCCACAGAAAGCTTCCATTGATATGGCATCCAGACTGCTGATGCTGCTTGCCGTATCCATTATTCTCTACTCCCTGTCAACCCTGACAAACTCCATTCTGCAGGGCATCGGACAGGTAAGAGTGCCGGTGAAGAACGCCGCGGTGGCGCTGGTAATCCAGACCGCGATTACGGCGCTGCTTTTACTGCTTACCGGACTGGATATGTATGCGCTGGTCATTGCGGAAATCGTATATTCCGGCATGATGTGCTTCTTAAACCAGCGTTCCATCCGCAGGTACATGCATTACCGGCAGGAAATTTTTAAGACCTTTATCGTACCCTTTGTGGCTTCTGTCTTTATGGGACTGGCTGCCTACGGTACCTATGCCGGTATCCATGCGCTTATGGGCGGCGGAGAATACCCGGGCAGAATGCAGAATGCCATTGCCCTCATTCCGGCAATTTTAGTGGGCTGCGTGGTATATTTTGTACTGGAAATCCTTTTTGGGGGTATCAGTGAAAAAGAACTGCGGGAGCTGCCCAAGGGCTATCTTATGGTGAAGGTGGCAAAGAAGCTGCATCTAATGTAAAAACGGAACGGTGAAACCGTTTGCAGGGTGAAACTGCCCTGCAAAATCAGGAAACAGAAAGGAGCCGACATGGCTTTTGACGGAATAACCATAGCAAGTGTAGTACAGGAAATGAAGGACGTATTGATTGGAGGGCGCATTTACAAAATCGCCCAGCCGGAACCGGACGAGATGATTTTTACCATCAAACAGCCGCACGGACAATACCGCCTTCTGATTTCGGCAGGTGCTTCCCTGCCGCTTCTTTATGTATCGGCACAGAACAAACCCAGCCCCATGACGGCGCCCAATTTCTGCATGCTTCTGCGTAAGCACTTACAGAACGGCAGAATTGTGGACATTACCCAGCCGGGACTGGAGCGTATTGTCACCATAGAAATGGAACACTTAAACGAAATGGGCGACCTCTGCCGGAAAAAACTGATTGTGGAAATCATGGGAAAATACAGTAACATCATTTTCTGCGACGACAACGATATCATCATCGACAGCATCAAGAGAGTATCGGCGTTAGTGAGCTCCGTCCGGGAAGTACTTCCCGGCAAGATGTATTTCGTTGCCGATACCACCCACAAGAAAGATGCCATGACGGTGACAAAAGAGGAGTTCTTAACCGTTATGAAGGAAGCGCCCATGCCGGCGTTCAAGGCATTCTACACTTCCTTTACGGGCATTTCCCCCATTATGGGACAGGAAATCTGCCACAGGGCGGGTGTGGACGGCGAGCTTCCCACGGCGGCGCTTTCCGATGCAGAGATAACAAACATTTACAAAGAATGGACGGACATCCGTAAAGACATAGAGGACGGCAAGTTTACCCCATACATTGTATACGAAGGCAGAAAGCCGGTGGAATTTGCGGCATTTGATCTGACGATTTACGAGGACGGTGTGCATGAGTGCAAGCCCTATAACAGTATGTCCGAGGTGCTGGAAACTTATTTTGCGCAGAAAAATGCCCAGATCCGTATCCGTCAGCGCTCCACGGATTTACAGAAAATCGTCCATACGGCGCTGGAACGCAATGTGAAAAAATACGATGTGCAGCTTCAGCAGATGAAGGACACGGAAAAGCGGGATACCTACCGGGTATACGGAGAACTTCTGCATACCTACGGCTATAGCGCCGCACCCGGGGACAAGTCCCTGGAGGCGGTCAATTATTACACCGGGGAAACGGTGAAAATCCCCCTCGACCCGACCCTTACGGCAGCGGAAAATGCGAAGAAGTATTTTGATAAATACAATAAGATGAAGAGAACCTACGAGGCGTTAAGCAAGCTCACCAAGGAAGTGGGAGAGGAAATCGAACACTTAAAGTCCATAGAGGTAGCCTTACAGATCGCAGCCGGGGAGGAAGACCTTCTGCAAATCAGGGAGGAGCTGCAGGAAAGCGGCTATATGAGAAAACGGAACGGCGGCAAAAAGATGAAGGTGACAAGCAGGCCCTTCCATTATATCAGCCGTGACGGCTACGACATCTATGTGGGCAAAAATAACCTGCAGAATGAGGAGCTTACGTTTAAGTTTGCCGACGGCGGCGACTGGTGGTTCCACGCCAAAGGCTGTCCCGGTTCCCATGTCATTGTAAAAAACAAGGGCAGGGGCGAGCTGCCGGATGCCACCTATGAGGATGCGGCAAGACTGGCGGCCCATTATTCCTCCGCAGGCAGCCAGAACAAGGCGGAAGTGGACTACGTGGAGAAAAAACAGGTGAAGAAGCCGAACGGCGGCAAGCCGGGTTTTGTGGTATACTATACCAATTACTCCATGATGGCGGACACGGATATTTCGGACATAGAAAAAGCCGACGCGTAATATAAGGGGGCTCCGGCACCCAAAAGAAAAAAACAGGAACAGGAAAAGAACATGAATACGGATTATACTTTCAGGCGCCTGTCGTCCGACGAGGTGCTGGATATTTACGAAAACAGCTGCCCATTACATTTCCCGGCACCGGAAATCAAGCCGGTGTTTATGATAAAGAGCATGGTGGAGCGGGGCGGTTACATCGGTATCGGTGTTTACGACGGAGACAGGCTGGCAGGGTATGCTCTCTGCGTGCAGGCACCGGAGAAAAACACCATACTGCTTGACTATCTGGCGGTGTTTGAAGAATACCGCAACAAGGGCGTGGGAGCGCTTATGTTAAAGGAAATGCAGCGGATTTACACGGACATGCACGGTGTTATTATCGAAACGGAACGTCCGGATAAGGCGGAGGATGAAGAAGACCGCACCCTGAGAATCCGCCGGAACGGTTTTTACAAACGGAGCGGCTGCCGTCAGACAGAGCTTCTGACCCAGGTGGCGGGTGTGGATTTCGGGATTTTTTACCTGCCGACGGGCAGACAGATGCCGGACGAAGAAGTGGCGGTGGATTTACAGAATATCTATGATTTTATGCTGGGAGAAAAGTACGGAAGGATGTTTGCCTTTACTTGACGAAAGCCCGCATTTCCACTATAATAAGTGCAGTATGCAACCATATGGGGTAGTAGCGTTGTATAGGAGGAAGGTATGCAAATGATTAACAGTATGACGGGCTTCGGCAGATGCGAACTGGTGGAAGGTACCCGTAAGTTTACAGTAGAAGTAAAATCAGTCAACCACAGATATCTGGATGTCAACATCAAGATGCCCAAGAAATTAAATTTCTTTGAGTCATCCATCCGGAATGAACTGAAGAATTTTATGCAGCGCGGCAAGGTGGATATTTACATTGCATACGAAGACTGTGCAGAGACCACCGGTTGTGTAAAGTACAACAAAAAGATTGCGGAAGAGTACGTCAATTATTTAGGACAGATGGCAGAGGACTTCGGTCTGGAGAACGATATCCGTACATCCACCCTTTCCCGGTATCCCGATGTGTTTACCTTAGAGGATGTGGAGGAGGACGAGGACGAAATCTGGAAAGAGCTGGACAAAGCCTTAAAGAGCGCCCTGCAGGCCCTGGTGGAGACCCGTATTAAGGAAGGCGAGAATTTACGCAACGACTTAATCGGCAAGCTGGACGGCATGCTTAAGCATGTGGACTACATTACCGAACGCTCTCCGGAAATCATCGCGGAGTATAAAAAGAAGCTCACCGATAAGGTAAAGGATTTATTACAGGATGCCCAGGTGGATGAAAACCGTCTTTTAATGGAAGTTACCATTTTCGCAGACAAGGTTTGTGTGGATGAAGAGCTGGTGCGCTTAAGAAGCCACATCACTTCCACAAAGCAGGCGCTTTTGGAAGGCGGCAGCATCGGCAGAAAGTTAGACTTTATCGCACAGGAAATGAACAGAGAGGCAAATACCATCTTAAGCAAGACCACTGACCTCGGCATCTCCAACAGAGCCATTGAGTTAAAGACGGAAATCGAGAAGGTCCGCGAGCAGATTCAGAATATTGAATAAATAAAAAGGAAACAGGCATGGACAAACTGATTCACATCGGCTTTGGCAATATGGTCAATACCGGCAAGATTATTGCCATTGTGAGCCCGGATTCCGCACCCATAAAAAGACTGGTGCAGAACGCCAGGGAGGCCGGCAACACCATAGATGCCACCCAGGGACGCAAGACCAAGGCAGTACTTATTATGGAAAATAACCAGATTGTGTTGTCCGCCCTTTTGCCCGAGACTATAGCAGGCAGAAGCAGACAGGCAGATACAAACGTCTTAGGAGAAGAAGATGAGTAAGGGCATATTGATTGTATTATCCGGATTTTCCGGAGCAGGAAAAGGCACTCTCGTAAAGGAGCTCATGAAGACATACGATAATTATGCGTTGTCCATTTCCATGACTACGAGAAAACCACGCGAGGGAGAAGTACACGGAAGAGAGTATTTCTTCACGGAAAGAGAAAGCTTTGAAGAAAAGATTGCACAAAACGGTCTGATAGAGTATGCTGAGTATTGCGGCAATTATTACGGCACCCCCAGGGACTATGTGGAGGAGATGCTTGCGGCAGGCAGGGACGTCTTACTGGAAATCGAAATCCAGGGCATGCATAAGGTGAAAAAGATGTTCCCGGATATGCTGACACTCTTTGTGACACCGCCCAGCATTGCCGAGCTGGAGAAGCGTTTAAGAGGCAGAGGCACCGAGACGGAGGAAGTCATAAGAAGGCGCCTTGCCCGTGCAGCAGAAGAAGCAAAGGGCATGGAGGACTATGAGTATCTGGTAGTCAACGATGATTTACAGGAATGTGTGGAAGAAATTCACAGTATTGTGAAGGCAGCCAAAAGAGCCAGCCGTCGCAATACGGAGTTTATCAATAATATCAGAGGAGAACTGAATGTTCTCACGGAAGGAGAATGATTATGTTACATCCATCTTATACCGATTTAATGAAAGTGGTAAACAAGGACGTGGAGCCGGGGGAAGAACCGGTAGTAAGCAGCAGATACTCCATCGTTATGGCTACCTCAAAGAGAGCAAGACAGATTATCGCCGGAGACGAGCCTTTGGTAGACGGTACCGGAAAGAAACCTCTTTCCATTGCTGTAGAAGAGCTGAACGAAGGTAAGATTAAAATCTTAAACGACGAAGAAGAACAGGCATAAGGAAAGCAGAAAGAGGCTGTCACACGAAAATAGAAAAGTTTAAGTGTGGCAGTTCTTTTATATTGTAAAATTTTATGCCATAAATTTATGCAATAAAACGGAAAAGGTAACGAGTATGAAGATAATGTTTGTATCCTTAGGGTGCGATAAGAACCTGGTGGACACGGAGATGATGTTGGGACAGCTTTCGGAAAAAGGCTATACCTTCACGGACGATGAAACGGAAGCCGATGTGGTGGTGGTCAACACCTGCTGCTTTATCGGGGATGCCAAGGAAGAAAGCATCAACACCCTTTTGGAAATGGAAAAGCTGAAGGAAGAAGGTGTGATTAAAGTCCTCATTGCTTCCGGCTGTCTGGCACAGCGCTACAAAGAAGAAATCCAGAAGGAAATACCGGGTGTGGATGCCATCATCGGCACCATGGCGATTGACAAAATTACAGAAAGCGTGGACAAAGCCCTGGCAGGCAGGTCCGAAAATTATTTTAAGGATATCAGCACCACGCCGGTTTACGGAAAAAAGCGTATCGTAACCACCGGCGGACACTATGCCTACATGAAAATTGCGGAGGGCTGCGACAAGCACTGCACTTACTGCATTATTCCCAAGGTGCGTGGCGGATACCGCTCCATTCCCATGGAAAGCCTCTTAAAGGAGGCGGCGGAGCTGGCGGAAAACGGTGTCCGGGAACTGATACTGGTTGCTCAGGAAACCACCCTGTACGGCAAGGATTTATACGGCAAAAAAAGCCTGCCCCTCCTGCTTCACAAATTGGCGGAAATTCCCGGCATCTACTGGATACGGATTCTGTACTGCTATCCCGAAGAGATTACGGAGGAACTGATTGCCGCCATCAAAGCGGAGGACAAGGTATGTAAATACCTGGATATTCCCATCCAGCATGCTTCGGACAACGTGCTGGGACGCATGGGCAGAAAGACCAGCCGGGCGGACTTAGAGAGCATTATCGGAAGGCTCAGGGCAGAAATCCCCGAAATCTGCTTACGCACCACGTTGATTACCGGATTCCCCGGGGAAACGGAAGAGGATCACGAAGAAAACCTGGCGTTTGTGGAAGAAATCTGTTTTGACAGACTGGGCGTGTTCCCTTATTCCCAGGAAGAAGATACCCCGGCGGCGGAAATGGAAGACCAGATTGCCGAAGAAATCAAAGAAGAACGCCGAGACGACATCATGGAGCTGCAGCAGGAAATAGCATTTGAGAAAGCGGAAAGCCTTGTGGGCAGCGTTCTTACCGTCATGATAGAAGGGAAAGTGGCGGACGAGGATGCTTACGTGGGACGGACCTATAGGGATGCCCCCGGTGTGGACGGCTATATTTTTGTAAATACGACGGCACAGCTTATGACCGGTGACTTTGTTAAAGTGCTGGTGACCGGAAGCAACGAATACGATTTGATAGGAGAGATATACCATGAATTTACCGAATAAACTTACTGTATTCCGAATGATTTTAATTGTACCCTTTGTCCTTCTTTTGCTGGGAGGCTTTCATGAATGGGCGTGGTTCACAGCCATTTTCGGCGGCATTATGGAATACGTGGACTACATAGCGCTGGCTATTTTCATCATTGCCAGCCTGACGGATATGCTGGACGGCAAAATTGCCCGTAAATACAACCTCATTACCAATTTCGGCAAGTTCATGGACCCGCTTGCGGATAAGCTTTTAGTCTGCTCCGCCATGATCTGTCTGGTGGAAATGGGCAGAATTCCGGCATGGATTGTCATTATCATCATCAGCCGCGAATTCATCATCAGCGGTTTCCGTCTGGTGGCATCCGACAAGGGTGTGGTTATTGCCGCCAATTACTGGGGCAAATTCAAGACCACCTTCCAGATGATTATGGTCTGTTTAATGATTGCCAATATTGAAAAAATCAGCCTGCTCACCAACATTGTGATGTGGGTGGCGCTGGCGCTTACCGTCATTTCCCTGATTGATTACATCTGGGTCAACAGAGGTGTGATGGCAGATACAAAGTAAAAGAAGGAAAACAGCATGACAGCGGAAATTATCTGTGTGGGCACAGAGCTTTTATTAGGAAATATTGTAAACACCAATGCAGCTTTTTTATCGGAAAAGCTGGCGTACCTTGGCATCAACTGCTATTTTCAGACGGTGGTGGGAGATAACAGGGACAGGCTTCTTTCCGTGATAAATACGGCTCTTTCCCGGGCGGACATCCTTATTTTTTCAGGTGGTCTCGGACCCACGGAGGATGACCTGACCAAAGAAACCGTGGCAGAAGCGCTTGGGAAAAAGCTTATCCGGGATAAAAAGGCGGAACAGGAAATTGTGGATTATTTTGCCCTCAGGGGACGCATTCCCACGGACAACAACTGGAAGCAGGCGGATGTCATAGAGGGCTGTGAGATTCTTTACAACAAAAACGGCACGGCGCCCGGGATCTTTGTTTCCGAAGGAGAAAAGACGGTTATTTTACTGCCCGGACCGCCTCTGGAATTAAAGAGCATGTTTACGGACAGCGTGATGCCGAAACTGCAGCAAAAATGCGGACAGGTTTTCTATTCGCAAACCGTAAAGATTGTGGGCCCCGGAGAAAGCAGTGTGGAAACACAGATTCTCGACATGCTGAACACTCAGGAAAATCCCACCATAGCGCCTTATGCCAAGACCGGAGAGGTACACTTACGTGTCACGGCAAGAGCGAAGGATGAAAAAGAAGCCAGAGAAAAAACAGCCCCCGTGGTGGAAGAGCTTTACCGTCGTTTCGGGAAAGCCGTTTACACGACGGATGCGGACGAAACACTGGAAATGGCGCTGACAAAGCTTCTTATTAAAAAGAAATACACCATGACCACAGCGGAATCCTGCACGGGCGGCATGATAGCGGCAAGAATGGTCAATGCGCCGGGCGTATCGGCAGTGCTCAAATCCGGCTTTATCACCTATGCCAACGAGGCAAAGGAAGAGCTGCTGGGCGTGTCCCATGACACGTTGGAGAAGTTTGGCGCAGTCAGCAGGGAGACCGCCGAAGAAATGGCAGAGGGCGCAGTAAAGGCAGCCCATACGGATGCGGCGGTAGCCGTCACCGGCATTGCGGGACCTGACGGAGGCACAAAGGAAAAGCCGGTAGGACTCGTCTATATCGGTGTAAATGTACGGGGAAATGTGGAAGTACGGGAATATCATTTCAGCGGCAGCCGGCAGAAAATCAGAGAGAGCGTAACGGCGGCAGCCCTGACCTTTTTAAGGGAAAAGCTGCTTGCTTTTGAGGAAAGGGGTTAATCATGGCACAGGAAGAAAACCGGATGAAATATTGTGAAAGGTGCGGAGCACTCTTAAATGAGAACGGTATCTGCCCTGCCTGCGGGTTTTGGCAGCAGCCGATGAAACAGAAAAAAGACAGAACCGCCCTGCTTGTGGTGATAACCATAGTGGTCATTCTTCTCCTCTGCGTAGTGCTGTTCTTTACCTGCATCCATCTGTTTAACAGACTGTGGGGAGAAGGAAAACAAGAACCGGTACTGATGGAAGAAAGAAAAGTGACGGAAGGGCTTTTGGATGATGCAGACGGGGAAAAGCTGCCGGAGGAAAGTACCCTGCCGGAAGAAAGCCGTGTGCCGCGGGACGATTTTCAGACGCCTTCCGGAGAAGGTGACGGGGAGTGGGAAACGGAGGATTCCTATATCGGATACGGTCTGCAGGAAGGAACCTATGACAGCACCGGTGAAAACCGGAAGGAAGAGGGCCAGAGGGAGGATGTTCCCTATTATTCCGGACCGTACAACGATTTGAAGGACGACCTTTCCTATCAGATTTCATTTCTGACGACCTACTGCAATACGGAAGATGGACACGTATTTATCCAGGTAGAATATCCGCAGATTACCTCCGGCAGAGAAGATGAAGAGTATCTGAACGGTGAACTTTACTACGAGTATGAATACTTCCGGGATTTTTATATGGATTATGTGGCGGACACCATGTCGGAGGACGGAATCTTTTATTTTTCTTCGGATGCCTATGTCACCTACATGGACGAAGAGATTTTAAGCGTGGTGTATTCCGAAAAAATCCGCTATCAGGACGGCTCCGACTACTTAAGCGACATCAATTTTTACTGTGTAAACATTGACCTTGCCACCGGCAATATCCTGACCAATACGGATATCTTAAATCTGAATGATGATTTTGCCGTGGACTTCAGGGAGAGGGAGATAAGTGAAAACGGAGACGGCGCTCTGACGGACTACACCGACCAGGAAATCCTTGCCATGCTGAAGGATGAGGGCACACTGGTGCTTTTTTATACCCCCATGGGACTGGAAGTGGGACTGAACCTGGACGGGGAGATTGTCTACGTGACCTACGAGGATTACATGGATTACCGGAATATATTTTAATGAAAATGTACCATATCGGCTTGCTTCCGGGCAGAAGATGTGGTACATTTTTTACAGAAAACATTTCTGACACGTTCTTATAGCTTATCCGGCATTTCGCCACCTGTTTCGTGTTGAAAAATGTAAAAGAAAAAACGGAGGGAGGAAGATGCCGTTGAGGGTGATTTATGGGACTCTTACTGTGCTATGATGGCAGTGAGCTCTGAAAAACGGATAAAATTCGAAAAAAAAGAAGAAAGGAATTGACAAAATCGAACAGATGTTTTATTCTGATTACATCAGAACATTTGTTCTTCATGAAGGAGACAGACTATGGAAAGAGATGAAAAATTAAAAGCTTTGGATGCTGCCCTTGTGCAGATTGAAAAACAGTACGGAAAGGGAGCTGTGATGAAGCTCGGCGACCCCTCCGCACAGATGAATGTGGAGACCATTCCCACAGGCTCCTTAAGCCTTGACATTGCACTGGGACTGGGCGGTATTCCCAAAGGACGTATTATAGAGATTTACGGACCGGAGTCCAGTGGTAAGACCACCGTTACCCTGCATATGATTGCCGAAGTCCAGAGAAGGGGCGGCATTGCCGGATTTATCGATGCGGAGCATGCCCTTGACCCGGTGTATGCGAAAAATATCGGTGTGGATATTGACAATTTATACATTTCCCAGCCGGACAACGGCGAGCAGGCACTGGAGATTACCGAGACCATGGTGCGTTCCGGTGCAATCGATATTGTGGTAGTGGACTCTGTTGCGGCGCTGGTTCCCAAAGCGGAAATCGACGGCGACATGGGCGACAGCCACGTAGGTCTGCAGGCAAGACTGATGTCCCAGGCACTCCGTAAGCTGACTGCCGTTATCAGCAAATCCAACTGTACGGTGGTATTTATCAACCAGCTGCGTGAAAAAGTCGGTGTTATGTTCGGCAACCCGGAAACAACCACCGGCGGCCGTGCGCTGAAGTTCTATTCCTCCGTACGTCTGGACGTGCGCCGTATCGAAGCCCTGAAGCAGGGCGGAGAAGTCATCGGCAACCGTACCAGGGTAAAAGTCGTAAAGAACAAGATTGCACCGCCGTTTAAGGAAGCGGAGTTTGACATCATGTTCGGCAAGGGTATCTCCAAAGAGGGAGACATTGTGGACCTGGCATCCAACGTGGGCATTATCAACAAGTCCGGCGCCTGGTTTGCCTACGAAGGCAACAAAATCGGACAGGGACGCGAGAATGCCAAGCAGTATCTGCGCGACAACCCGGCAGTCTGCGATGAAATCGAAAACAAAGTCAGGGAGCATTTCGGACTGCATGCAGAGGCAGGTACGGCAAATCCTGACGAAAAAGCGGAAAGCAAGAAAGAGAAATGACAGTGACCCGGATAGAAGAGGTGTCCTCTTCTAAAGTAAAAGTATATGTAGATGAAGAGTTCGCCTTTGCCCTGTACAAAGGCGAACTGCGTAAATACGGCATCAAAGAGGAAAAAGAGCTTACGGAGACAGCCTACCGGGAGATTACCGGGGAGATACTGCCGAAGAGGGCAAAGCTGCGCTGCATGAATTTGCTGCAAAAAAAAGATTACACCCGCAAACAGCTTGCGGATAAGCTGAAAAAGAGCTTTTATCCGGAGGAGCTGATAGAGGAGGCGCTTTCCTATGTGGAGTCCTTTCACTATGTGGATGATGTGCGGTATGTGAGGGACTACCTTGTGTATCACGGCGGCTCCAAAAGCAAAAAAAGCATCGCCCATACCATGCTGCAGAGGGGAATAAGCCCGGATGATTTTGAAAAGGCTTATGGCCTATGGACGGAAGAGGGCAACACCCAGGATGAGGATGCCCAGATAGAAGCCCTGCTTCAGAAAAAGCATTTCTGTAAAGAAGAAGCGGATAGGAAAGAATTACAAAGAATGTACGGTTTTCTTGCCAGAAAAGGGTTTGAAAGCGAAAAAATTTACAGAGCATTGTTTCGCTGAACACTATAATTTATTCAATTTGTACGAAAAATTATACAACTGCACTTGACACAGATACTTTTTTACTTTACAATTTAACTGTTGTAAAATGCTTTTTAAAAGATATGTTTGGCAGATATTTTTAAGTTATCCGCCATACATAAAAACTTAATAAGGAGGTGCTCCTGTACATGACATGGTTGTATGTTTTGGGAGCGGTAGCGGTTTCGCTTCTTATCTCCATTCCGGTTACTGCAAAGGTTGCTGTAGACAGACGTAAAAAGTATGTGGAAGCAAAGTTAGGTGATGCAGATGCCAAGGCAAGGGAGATTATCGATGAAGCTCTGAAAACTGCGGAAACCAAGAAACGTGAGTCGTTGCTTGAGATTAAGGAAGAGTCCATTCGCACCAAGAATGAACTGGACAAGGAAATCAAGGAACGCAGAGCGGAAGCGCAGCGTTATGAGAGAAGGGTTCAGCAGAAGGAAGAAAACATCGACAAGAAAGCAGATGCTATCGAGCGCAAGGAAAGTAGTTTGGCACAGCGCGAAGAGTCCTTAAACAGGATGAAAGAGGAAGTGTCCAAATTAAACGAACAACGCGTACAGGAACTTGAAAGAATTTCCGGTTTAACCTCTGAACAAGCAAAAGAGTATTTATTGAAAATTGTTGAAGATGAAGTGAAACATGAAACGGCCGTGATGATCAAGGATATGGAGAGTCGGGCCAAAGAAGAAGCAGACAAGAAAGCAAAGGAATATGTAGTAAACGCCATTCAGAGATGTGCAGCAGACCATGTTTCTGAAACTACAATTTCCGTAGTACAGCTTCCCAATGATGAGATGAAGGGACGTATTATCGGTAGAGAGGGACGCAACATCCGTACCCTTGAAACGATGACAGGAGTAGATTTAATCATAGATGATACCCCTGAGGCAGTTATTCTGTCAAGTTTTGATCCGATTCGTCGTGAGGTTGCCAGAATTGCCCTTGAGAAATTAATCGTTGATGGACGTATCCATCCTGCCAGAATTGAAGAAACGGTAGAAAAGGCGCAGAAAGAAGTAGAGCTTATGATTAAGGAAGAAGGCGAAGCCGCTACACTGGAAGTCGGCGTGCACGGCATCCATCCCGAACTCGTAAGGCTGCTTGGTAAGATGAAGTTCAGAACCAGCTACGGTCAGAATGCCTTAAAGCATTCCATCGAAGTAGCACAGCTTTCCGGTTTACTGGCGGCTGAAATGGGACTGGATGTACGTCTTGCAAAACGTGCCGGCCTGCTGCACGATATCGGTAAAGCAGTGGACCATGAAATGGAAGGTTCCCATATTCAGCTTGGCGCTGAGTTATGTAGAAAGTACAAAGAGAATTCTGTTGTTATCAACGCAGTAGAATCTCACCACGGAGACGTGGAACCCACATCCCTGATTGCATGTATTGTACAAGCTGCTGATACAATATCCGCTGCAAGACCGGGCGCTAGAAGGGAAACATTAGAAACCTACACTAGCAGATTAAGACAGTTAGAAGAAATCACAAACAATTTCAAAGGTGTTGACAAATCTTTTGCTATTCAGGCTGGTAGGGAAGTTCGTGTTATGGTAGTTCCTGAGCAGATTTCAGATGCTGACATGGTATTGCTGGCAAGGGACATTTCAAAGCAGATTGAAGCTGAAATGGAATATCCCGGACAGATTAAAGTCAATGTAATCCGTGAAAGCCGCGTAATTGATTACGCAAAATAATGAATAATTGAATAGTTGAAAAGTGCAGGTGAGTAACCTGCACTTTTTTTACGCAGAAATGCAATTTATTCTTGTCAACACGGGTGGAGTATTGTAAAATAGACAAAGCGTATTGTATTGTATACAATTATCCAGACATATTTCGTACAAATGGGAAATTTTGACAGGAGGAATGAGAAACATGAAATCCTATAAGGAAATGAGTAAGGAAGAACTGGCGGCATTAAAAACAGAACTGGAAAAGGCATATGAGGATGCAAAGGGCAAGGGCCTGAAGCTGGATATGTCCAGAGGAAAACCCTCCGCAGCACAGCTTGATATGACAATGCCGATTATGGATGTATTGAACGCAGAAAGCGATTTAAGGACCGAAGCAGGCGTAGATTGCAGAAACTACGGTGTAATGGACGGTATTCCCGAAGCCAAGGTTCTCATGGGTGCCATGATGGGTGTGGCTCCCGAAAAAGTAATCGTATGCGGTAATGCAAGCCTTACCATTATGTATAACACCGTTTCCCGTTCCGTAACCCACGGCGTATGCGGAAGTACTCCCTGGTGCAAGCTTGATAAAGTAAAATTCTTATGTCCGGTACCCGGCTACGACAGACATTTTGCCGTTACCGAGCATTTCGGCATTGAAATGATTAACATTCCCATGACACCGACAGGTCCTGATATGGACTTAGTAGAAAAATATGTAAACGAAGATCCCGCCGTAAAGGGTATCTGGTGTGTACCGAAGTATTCCAACCCGCAGGGCATTACCTATTCCGATGAAACCGTAAAGCGTTTTGCAGCCCTAAAGCCCGCAGCGGAAGATTTCCGTATTTTCTGGGACAATGCTTACGGTATCCATGATTTGTATGAGGATGACAAGGACGAACTGCTGGACATCATGGCAGAATGTGAAAAAGCAGGCAATCCTGACATGGTATATATATTTGCTTCCACCTCCAAGGTAAGCTTCTCCGGTTCCGGTATCGCAGCTATCGCGGCTTCCGAAAGAAATCTGGCAGATATCAGAAAGACCATGACCATCCAGACCATCGGTTACGACAAGATTAACCAGTTAAGACATGTGAGATACTTTAAGGACATCAACGGCCTGCGTGCCCAGATGAAGAAGGAAGCCGACATTCTCCGTCCCAAGTTTGAAGCCGTTATTTCTACTCTGGAAGCGGAATTAAGCGGTCTCGGCATCGGCGAATGGATTAAGCCGAAGGGTGGTTACTTCATTTCCTTCAACACCATGGAAGGTTGTGCCAAGGCAGTTGTTGCAAAATGCAAAGAGGCAGGCGTGGTACTGACCGGCGCCGGTGCAACCTACCCGTACGGAAAGGACCCCAAGGACAGCAATATCCGTATTGCCCCTTCCTTCCCCACCCCCGAAGAAATGCAGCAGGCAACCGAACTTTTCGTGCTTTGCGTGAAATTAGTCAGCGTAAACAAGCTGCTGGAAGCATAATGTGTGAAAACGGACGGCTGAAATGAACACTTGGAAGCATAATGTGTGAAAAACGGACGTCTGGAAGCATAATGAGTGAACAGCAGACAGCGGAAGGCACCATGAAAAGCAGATGGATTAAGGGACAAGGTTATGGCAGAGGAATTTAAAAGATTAAGCAGGGACTTAGTATATAAGGGCAGCATCATCGATTATTATAAGGATACTGTGCAGGTTCCCAACGGCAATGTGGTAAAATGGGATTTTATCGGACATAAGGGAGCGGCGGCAATCGTTCCCGTGAGAGAGGACGGTAAAATTTTAATGGTGCGCCAGTACCGCAACGCACTTGACCGTTACACGCTGGAAATTCCGGCAGGCGGCTTAAACGGAGCGGATGAACCGACGAAAACGGCGGCGGCAAGGGAGCTGGAAGAGGAAACCGGTTATCGCAGTGAAGATGTGGATTTCCTGATTTCCATCCGCACCACAGTTGCTTTCTGTAATGAAAAAATAGACATTTATGTGGCACACAACCTGATAAAGACCCACCAGCACCTGGATGAAGATGAATTTATCAATGTGGAGACGTACACGGTGGACGAACTGATGGATATGATTTACGATACCACCATTCAGGACTCCAAGACCATCTGTGCCATTATGACCTACGCGCACAAATATCTGCGGAAATAACATTCCGGCTGGGCAGAAATGCCGTGCCGGTTACAAGGACAGATAACGGAACAAAATAAAACCGGCATGAGCCGGACGGCTTTTTCATAGAATAGTAGAAAACGAGATTCTATTGTTTATGAAAAAGCCTTTTTTATTGGAAAAATACAGGCTGCGACTTATTCTGTGCCTGCTTGTGACAAGCTTTGCTGCCGGCATTCTGATAGGAAACGTCCTGAAAGATACACTGGTGAAATCAGGCGGAATCCTGAATCCGGAGCTGTTATATGAACTGAAATATGCTGCCATTGACAAAAAGGCATTCTTTTTTTATGTCCTGCGGGAGCGGCTGCTTATTTTCCTGATACTGATTGTGCTGTCCACCACCTGGCTCGGCATGGTGGCGACCTACACCTGTTGCGTCTGGATGGGCATTTCCTTCGGCATGCTGTGTGCCGCCTCCGTTCTGCAGTACGGTCTCAAAGGAATTTTCCTGATTATGGCAGGCACATTTCCACAGGGACTTATCTATCTGCCGGTGTCCATCCTGTTTCTGGAATGGAGCAGGGAACTGTGCCGGACGTTATATTATACGGAGGAATATCCCGGAGACAGAAACCGGGAAATCCGGAAAAAAGCGGTGCAGTACCTGGCAGGGCTTGCCGCTCTTACGGCAGGGTGCCTGCTGGAAGGCTACATAAGCCCCGGTATTGTAGGGGGACTGCTGAAGGTATTTTAGAATCCGGCACAGCTTACTCCCGGCTCAGCATCAGCGCCTGCGCCAGCTTCGCAGCGGCGGTCAGGTCGGAAAGACTGCTGTATTCCCCACAGCCGTGGCAGTTGTTCATACCGGAGGCAACCACCAGACCGTTCAGCCCGTGGGGATAGAAGTGGTTGTTGTCGCTGCCGCCGTAGGTAATGTACAGCTCGTCTTTAAGCTCCACAGAAGTACAAGCCTTCTTGAAACGGTTGGCTACCGGACTTTTCGGGTCAACACGGTAGGCAAGACAGAGCGGATTGGTGGAAAAGTTTACGGCAGTGCCGGTGTCAGAAGCAATTTTATCCACAATGCCGCGAATAGCGTCAAGCTGTGCAAATACCACATCGTTGTCAAAGCCGCGGACCTCTCCGGTGAGTTCACAGAAGGCGGGCACAACATTATCGGCTTCACCGCCCTTTATGGTACCGATATTGACGGTGGTTTCACCCACATGTCCGCAGGGGATGGCGGTTACCGCAAGAGCGGCGGCCTTGATGGCATGAATGCCTTCTTCCGGGGAAAAAGCGGCATGGGTGGCTTTACCGGTAAAACCGGCCGTAAAGGAAATAATGGCAGGCGCCTGATAGGCAGCCCCGCCGATATCGCCGGTCAAATCAAAAACATAGGCTTCTTTGGATTTCAGGCGGGAAAAATCAAACTGCCGGATACCGGCGCAGTAGGTTTCTTCCGCCACGTCAAACAACAGCTCCAGCGGGCGGTGTGGTGTGCCGTCTTCTTTTAAGGAAGTCAGTGCTTCGAGAATGGCGCAGACGCCGGAAAGGTCATCAGCGCCGAGCACGGTGCTGCCGTCGGAGGTAATGGTGCCGTCTTCGTGCAAAACGGCTTTTTTACCCACGGCGGGGCTGACGGAGTCCATATGAGCGGAAAAAAGAAGGGGAGGAAGGGAATTGTCGCCTTCCACATACGCATAAAGATTGCCGGTGGTGCCGCCGATTTTGCTTCCGGCATCGTCTTCTTCATAGGGAATTTGTAAATTTTCTAAAAAATTTTTTATTCTTTCACACATTTTTTCTTCTCTGAGAGAAGGATTGTCAATGGAAACCAGTTCTGAAAAAAGTTCCCATATCCGCTTTTCCTGAATCATAAAAAATCTCCTTTTATATTGGCATGAGGTTAAAAAACCTTGATTTTCCTACAAAGTTAATAGGTTAAGTGTATTATAAAGAACCAAAATTCCGTCGTCAAGGCAATTTGCAACAATCGGTTATAGTGTTTTTGACAAGGAAGCTATAGGTTCAAACTATTACACGCCATATTTAGAGGATATTAGCGCAAAGAAAAAGGGTGTGATAGGATAAGGCATCGAAAGGAGAGAACGCAGGTGATTACATTACAGAATATCAGCAAAACTTTTATAGACGGAGGAAAGGAAGTTCAGGCAGTAAAGGATGTAAACCTTACCATCCATGACGGCGACATTTTCGGAATTATCGGATTTTCCGGCGCCGGCAAATCGACTCTGGTAAGATGCATCAATCTGCTGGAAAGACCTACCTCGGGAACGGTTACCGTGGATGATAAAGAAATAACTGCTTTGTCTGCAAAGGAATTACGAAAGGCAAGAAAGAAAATCGGCATGATTTTCCAGCATTTCAATCTGATGCCGTCCCGGACAATATTCGGCAATGTGGCATATCCCTTAAAGGGAAGCGGGCTTTCCAAGCAGGAGATAGCCGACAAGGTCCACAATCTGCTGGATCTGGTGGGCATTTCGGAAAAGGAAAATGCGTATCCCAGCCAGTTGTCCGGCGGACAGAAGCAGAGAGTGGCAATTGCAAGAGCACTGGCAAACGACCCGAAGATTTTACTTTGCGACGAAGCAACTTCCGCGCTGGACCCCCAGACTACAAAGTCCATCCTGAAGCTGTTGCAGAAGGTCAATGAAACCCTCGGCATCACCATTGTGGTGATTACCCATGAGATGGACGTGGTAAAAGAAATCTGCAACCGGGTTGCGGTTATGGACCACGGCAATGTTGTGGAGGAGGGCGAGGTATTTTCTATTTTCGCTACTCCTCAGAACAAGGTTACCAGAGATTTCATCAAGACCACTTCCAATCTGCAGAAGATTGAGGAGCTGGTGGAGGCGGGGTCACCCGTTGTGGCACTGAAACCCGGCGAACTCATCGTGAGACTTTCTTACATAGAAAAGAATGCTTCCGAGCCACTGATCTCTGCGGTAACGGAAAAGTTCGGAATTATCTTAAATATTATATTCGCAGATGTGGAAATCGTGCAGAATGCGCCGATTGGCGGTACGGTTGCCATAGTCAGCGGCGACAAGGACAAGGTGGAGCAGGCACTCGCCTACCTGAAGGAGAAAAATGTAGGAGTGGAGGTAATCAAAGATGGCAGAGCTGCTGAATAAAATCATTCCCAATGTTATGAACAAGCTTCCGGATTTCCTGGCAGCAATCAAGGATACCCTTGTAATGGTGGTCTGGTCAGGCAGCATTGCCTTTGTACTGGGGCTCATATTAGGAATTATCATCGTAGTGACAAAGCCGGGCGGCATCCTTGAGAACAAGGTGCTTTACCAGATTCTGGACAAGCTGATTAACTTTTTCCGTTCCATTCCGTTCATTATTTTACTGACATGGGTCATTCCTCTGTCAAGAGCCATCATGGGTACCGCCATTAACGTGCCCGGCGCCATTGTTCCCCTGATTATGGGTACGGTGCCTTTCTTCTCCAGACAGGTGGAAAGCGCACTGGCGGAAACGGACCCGGGACTCATTGAAGCAGCCCTGTCCATGGGCTCCGGTCCTCTGGAAATCATTTTCCGTGTGTACTTAAGGGAAAGTGTGGCAGCCATTGCCAGAGGCACCACCATTACCGCTATCAGCCTGGTAGGTCTTACCGCCATGGCAGGTGCGGTCGGCTCCGGCGGTTTAGGTGATTTCGCTATCCGTTACGGTCATGACAGAAACATGACGGACGTTACCTGGGTAACTGTTATCGTGGTATTTATTTTAGTCAGCATCATCCAGGTTATCGGCAACATTGTGGTAAAGAAGAACCGTCATTAAAGAGAGGAAGGGATAAAAATGGCATTACAGAACAGAAAAATCATTATCATAGGAGCGGGACATGTGGGCTCCCACGCAGGCTACGCACTGGTTTCCCAGGGACTTGCGGAAGAAATCGTATATATTGATGTAGATGTAAAGAAGGCGGAAGCACAGGCGCTGGACATTTTCGACTCCACCGTATATCTGCAGAAAAGAGCCATTGTGAGAGCGGGAGATTACAGCGATGCAAAGGATGCGGATTTGATGATTGTAGCGGCAGGACCGCTTCCCGACATGAGCAAGGGACAGACCCGTATGGACACCCTGCGCCAGACCATTGCCATTATCAAGGACGTAGCCGAGAACATCCGGAATTCCGGTTTCTCCGGCATTATCTTAAATATTTCCAATCCGGCGGATGTGGTAACCCATTATCTGCAGCATGTGCTTGACTGGGCGCCGGAAAGAATTTTATCCACCAGCACCACACTTGACTCAGCCAGACTGCGCAGGGCAGTGGCGCAGGCAACCGGCATCGACCAGAAATCCGTATACGGTTATGCGCTCGGCGAACACGGCGAAAGCCAGATGGTTCCTTGGTCCACCGTAACCATTGCCGGCAAACCGTTATTTAAGCTGATGGAAGAACACCCGGATACCTACGGAAAGCTTAATTTAGAGGAACTCGCCGCAGCCGGTAAAGCAGGCGGCTGGATTATTTTAGGTGGAAAAGGCTCCACGGAGTTTGGCATCGGCGCTTCCATCGCGGAAGTCGTAAGAGCTATTTTCGGTGACGAAAACCGCATTCTTCCCGTATCCGTGCTTTTAAACGGAGAATACGGACAAAAAGGTGTGTATGCCAGCGTTCCCACCCGCTTAAACAAAGACGGTGTGGCGGAAATCATAGAGCTTGACTTAAACGAAAAAGAACAGGAACAGTTTGCCGCATCCTGCAGAACCATGGATGAAAATTACCGCCTGGCGCTGACACTGTAAAGTAAGAAGGTGTAAGAATGGATAAGGAAAAGCTTCTGAAAAAATTAAAAGAGATTATCCCGGATAAAAAACGCATTGTAGCGCATGACATTCCGGAGAAGTATTTGAGCGATACGTTGGGAAGGCTGAAGGGAGAAGCATCGGCGCTTGTTTTTCCGCAGAGTACGGAAGAAGTCAGCAAAATCCTAAAATATGCGTATAAGAATGACATCCCGGTGACACCGAGAGGAGCGGGCACCAATCTGGTTGGCTCCACGGTACCGGTGGACGGCGGCATTATTTTAGATTTTTCCCATATGGACAAGGTACTGGAGCTGGACGAAAATACCATGACCATTACCGTGCAGCCGGGACTTCTCTTACAGGATCTGCAGAAATATGTGGAAGAAAGGGGACTGTTTTATCCTCCTGACCCGGGCGAAAAGGCGTCTTCCATCGGCGGCAACATCAGTACCAACGCAGGCGGTATGCGCGCCGTAAAATACGGTGTTACCAGGGATTATGTGAGAGGTCTGGAAGTGGTAACGGCGGACGGCAGTGTTCTTACCGCGGGCGGCAAAAACGTGAAGGATGCCAGCGGACTTTCCTTAAAAAATCTCTACATTGGTTCCGAAGGTACACTGGCAGTGATTACCAAATGCATTCTGAAGCTAATCCCCAAACCGGAGACTTCTTTGAGCGTGCTTGTGCCTTATCCGGATTTGAAAACCGGCATTAGAAGCGTACTTTCGGTATTGAGAGCCAATGCCAACCCCACGGCGGTTGAATTTATGGAGCGGAAAGTGGTAAAATTGGGAGAGGATTTCTTAGGTGTGAAATATCCTTATCCGGAAGCCGGATCCTATATTTTACTTACCTTTGACGGACATGCCACCGAGGTACGGGAGAATGCGGAACGCATCCGTAAACTCGCCTTGGACGGCGGCGCACTGGCATACCTGCCTCTGACGGATACCGCACAGAATAATCCGTCAAATGACATTCCATCTGCAGCAGACATCTGGAAGGTCAGAGGCGCGTTGGTGAAGGCTGTGGAGGCTTTTTCTGAACAGGAGCCGGTGGACATCGTGGTGCCCATAGACAAAACAGCGGAATTTATTTCCTTTATCAACAAGCTGGATGAAGAGAGCGGCATGCAGATGGTGAGCTTCGGACATGCGGGAGACGGCAACGTGCATCTGTGCGTGGTCCGCGGAGACAGGGATTTGAAAACCTGGCACCAGGAGCTGAAAACCAATATGGACAAGGCATACCATAAGGCATACGAATTAGGTGGCATTACTTCCGGGGAACATGGTATCGGCATCAGCAAACGCCGGTATTTTTTACGGGAAACGCCCGGAGAAAATCTGGAGATTATGAACCGGATTAAGGATGCCCTCGACCCGAAGCATATTTTAAACGATAAAAAGTCTTACATACTGGAAAAGAAATAGGAGTGTTTACCATGCAGAAATTATCAGAACGTACCAAGGATTTTACGGACTCTGTTATCCGGCGGATGACGAGAGTATCCCTGCAATACGGAGCCGTCAATTTATCACAGGGCTTTCCCGATTTTGACCCGCCGAAGGAAATTCTCGACAGGCTGGCGGAGGTGTCCCATGAAAACTACCACCAGTATTCCATTACCTGGGGCGCCCAGAATTTCCGGGAAGCGCTGGCAGCAAAACAATCCCGTCTCATGGGCAGAACCATTGACCCCAACGGAGAAATTGTGGTGACCTGCGGCAGCACCGAAGCCATGATGGCAGCCATGATGACCGTTACAGATCCCGGCGACAAGGTAGTTATTTTTTCTCCTTTTTATGAAAATTATGGAGCGGATACCATTCTCTCCGGCGCACAGCCTATTTATGTGCCCCTGTATCCGCCTGCCTTCCACTTTAATCCGGATGAACTGGAAGCCGCTTTTAAGCAGCATCCCAAGGCGCTTATTCTCTGCAATCCGTCCAATCCCTGCGGCAAGGTATTTACTCTCGAGGAGCTGACCTTCATAGCAGAGCTGGCAAAAAAATACGATACTTATGTCATCACGGATGAAGTTTACGAGCACATTGTTTACGAGCCAAACAAGCATATTTATTTTGCATCCCTGCCCGGTATGTGGGAAAGAACCATTTCCTGCAGCTCCCTGTCCAAGACCTACTCCATCACCGGCTGGCGTCTGGGTTATATCATTGCTCCGCCCGAAATTATTGAGGTGGCAAAGAAGGTTCACGATTTTCTGACCGTGGGAGCAGCGGCGCCCTTGCAGGAAGCGGCGGTTACGGGACTTAAGTTCGGCGAGCAGTATTACAAGGATTTACAGGAGAAATACACGAGTAAGCGTAATTTATTCTTAAAGGGACTGGATGACATCGGCATTGCCCATACGGTACCGGAGGGTGCATATTATATTCTCCTCGATATCGGAGAATTCGGTTTTGCGTCGGATCTGGAATTCTGTGAAGTCCTGGCAAGAGATGTGGGAGTGGGCGCGGTGCCCGGTTCCAGCTTCTTTAAGGAACCTGTCAACAATTTAATCCGTCTGCATTTCGCCAAGAAAGACGAAACACTGAATGAAGCCCTAAACAGACTGGCGGATATCCGGAAGAAAATTCCGGCAAGAAAAAACTCCTCCATCTGCTGAAAGACGGAAGAGTTTTTATTATGCGTATTTATAAAAGACTGCTTATAGTGGAAAACTCCATTGCCTATTCATACAAACGCTTATTCATAATCAGCAATTTCATAAATGAGCTTTTCGGTGGATGCCCAGCCGAGACAGGGATCGGTAATGGATTTACCGTAAATGCCTTCGCCAACCTTCTGGCAGCCGTCCTCTATATAGCTTTCAATCATCAGACCCTTAACCAGGCTGTGAATATCTGCGCTTAACTTGCGGGAGTGCATAACCTCTTTGGCAATACGGATCTGCTGCTCGAATTTCTTGTTGGAGTTGGAGTGGTTCGTATCTATGACGCAGGCAGGATTTTTCAAATCCCTTTCCCCATACAGGCTAAGAAGAGTATTTAAGTCTTCATAGTGGTAGTTGGGAAGATTCTGGCCGTGCTTGTTGGTGGCACCGCGCAGAACGGTATGAGTCAGGTCATTGCCGGAAGTCTTTACTTCGTAGCCGCGGAAGATGAAAGAATGCGCATGCTGTGCGGCGTATACGGAGTTTAACATAACAGAAAGGTCGCCGCTGGTCGGGTTCTTCATACCGGCAGGAACATCAAAGCCGCTGCAGGCAAGTCTGTGCTGCTGGTCCTCTACGGAACGCGCACCGATAGCCACATAGGAGAGCAGGTCGGAAACATAAGGCCAGTTTTCCGGATAAAGCATTTCATCCGCTGCGGTCAGACCGCTTTCTTCCATGGCATGAATCTGCATTTTTCTCATGGCAATCAGACCGGCTAAGAAGTCAGGCTTCTTTTCGGGGTCGGGCTGGGAAACGATGCCCTTGTAGCCTTCACCGGTGGTCCGGGGTTTATTGGTGTAGATTCTGGGAATAAGAATCAGTTTGTCTTTTACTTTTTCGTTTACCTTTGCCAGCCTCGTCACGTAGTCACAGACTGCAATTTCGTTGTCTGCGGAGCAGGGACCGATGATCAGGAGAAATTTATTGCTTTTTCCGGTAAAGACGTCGCGGATTCCCGCATCGCGCTGTTTTTTTAAGGCAATGAGCTCGGGAGATACCGGAAACTGTTCTTTAATTTCCTCAGGGGTTGGTAATTTACGGATAAATTCATACATGTCGAATACCTCTTCCTTTGTGTTTTTTTCGAGTGCATTATATACTAAATGCCGTTATCATGCAAGAAAAACGCCGGAGAAGCATAAGAAAAATCAAACTTTTGGTCAGTTCCACTTCCGATACAACAGGAAGAGATAGAAAAAAGCGCTGAGAAGCTGGCTTAAAACCATGGATAAAATATAGCAGTCAATACCGAATGCGGGTATCAGAAAAAATACAAACAAAAGCCGCAGGGATAGGGAAAATACGTTGACAAAAAAGACGCTGACGGCTTTCCCCAGTCCGTGAAGGATGCCGGATAAAGTGGTGCACAGGTATAAAAAAGGACAGAGCAGACTCAAGGAACGTATGTAGCGGCCGGCAAGCTCACTGTGGAAAAGAAAACGACCTAAAAACGGCCCGGACAAAAAGAAAAACAAAGTACAGGCAGCGCCTAATAGAAGGCAGGAATAAATGGTTTTTAAGGTAGTATTTTTAACTGCATCCGTATTGCCCCTGGCGTCGGCCTCCGAAACCATGGGAAGAAGCAGAAGGGACATGGAGCCGGTCAGAGCATTCGGGAAAAACAAAAGCGGAAGCGCCATACCGGTAAGCACTCCGTAGACACTTAATGCCGTCACGGAGTCATAGCCGTACCGGCAGAGACGGGAAGGAATGGCAACTGCCTCCACACTCTGCAAAAGATTTACCACAATGCGGCTGACGGTAAGCGGAAACGCCAGTACCAGCAGGTCCCTGACGGCATGAAAACGGGAGATGCCAAAGCCGCCTGCGTTTGGACACGGCAGAGTGTACCTCCCGCCACCTGCGTTTGACATTGGCAGAGTGTGCCTCCCGTCACCTGCGTTTGGACACGGAAGAGAGGACCTCCCGGCACCGGCTTCCTCACGGTAAAACCGGAAATAGATGGCAAGCAGGGAAATTAACATGGCGGCGCATTCGCCCACCACAAGACCCACAACAGCAGCGTTGATATGAGGAACCGTATGAGACCGGCGGGCAAGAAAATCCGCTGCCAGAACACAAAAAAAGCGCATGAACTGTTCAATTAACTGTGTGGAGGAAGGAAGCATGGTTTTCTTGATACCGTAATAATAACCGTTAATACAGGAATGTACGGCACCGGCAGGGATGGACAGGGCGATGATACGCAGCATGGAAGCCGTCCTTGCCTCTAAAAGAAAATGTACGGCGACAAAATCCGAAAACATCAGCAGAAGAAGCATGCAGGGAACGGAGAGAAGCAGGGACAGAAACAAACCGGTAAAAAGATAGCGGTAACTGTCCTTACGGTTTCCCTTTGCCACACTTGCTGCCACATATTTGGAAATGGCGGTCTGGATGCCTGCGGCGCACAGAGAAAAAGAAAGGGCAAGTACCGGGCTTAAAAGCTGGTAAATGCCCATGCCCTCCTCGCCAAACAGACGAGAAAGATAAATACGGTAAAAGAAGCCGATGACACGGCTTAAAAGTCCTGTCAACGTGAGAATGAGAGTGCCTTTGATAAAAGTCCGGTTTCTGCAAAAAAGCATGGGGTCACCTTACTTTTTTCCATAATTATATTCCGGAAGCACAAAGAAAATGACAGTTACAATTTCATGTAAACCGGCTGGTGCTTTTCGTAGATGCAGTAGTATTTGAAACCGCAGTCCGTTAAAATTTCCGAGGCAAGGGAAAAATCAGACGCCACATCAGAAGCCTTGTGGGCATCGGAGCCGACGGTAATCAGACTGCCGCCCAGTTCGTGATAACGGGCAAGCAGCTCCCGGCAGGGACTTACGTCCTTAGTACCGCTCCTCAGACTTCCGGTGTTAAGCTCCAGCCCTTTTTCCTTTTTTAAAAGAACGGAGAGTATTTCGTCCAGGATATCCTTGTATTTATCATAGGAATAATTCCGGTCCTTTTCCTTGCCGTAACGGACGCAGTAGTCTAAGTGTCCGGCAACATCATAAAAATCAAATGTTCTTAAATTCTCAAGCTCCGCCAGGAAATATTCCCGGAAGGCTTCTTCTTCGCTGCGGCCTTCAAAAAAATCGGGATAGTAGGGGTCACGACCGTTTGCCAGGTGGGTGGAACCGATGATAAAATCGTATTCGTGCGTGCCGGCAAAGGTATTCAGCTCCTTGATGAAACGGGGGTCCAGCCCGATTTCCACGCCGAGCCGGACACTAAGCCTGCCGTCGTATTTAAAGCGTGTTCTGAGAAAATCGTAAATATAAAAATCTGCATTCAGAAGAAAGGTTCCCTCGGGAGTGTCCTCCGTGACAGGATAGCCCATATCCATATGCTCTGTGAAGGTGATGTGGGCAAGTCCTCTCTGCAGTGCGGCTTCCGCAATGTTTTCCATGGGCTCCGTACTGTCTCCGGAAAAGGAAGAGTGCAGATGCTGATCAGCTAAAATTGACATAAATTTCATTCCTTCCTGTACTTTTACAGGTATTGTATCAGAAAAAATAAAAAAATTCCATTTTTATCTTGAATTATGGAAAGGAATTAGGTAAAATAGCCTTGTTGATAAAGTTTTGACAATCATAAACTGATTGCAATAAAGAAAGATATTCAGGAGGAAACTAAAATGTCAGTAAGAGTAGCAATTAATGGTTTCGGCCGTATTGGTCGTCTTGCATTCAGACAGATGTTTGATGCAGAAGGTTACGAAGTAGTAGCAATCAACGATTTAACAAGCCCTAAGATGCTTGCACATCTGTTGAAGTATGACTCTTCACAGGGTAAGTACAAATATGCTGATTCTGTTGTAGCCGGTGAAGACAACATCACTGTAAACGGCAAGACCATTACCATTTACAAAGAAGCAGACGCTTCCAAACTTCCTTGGGGAGAATTAAAGGTAGACGTAGTTCTGGAATGTACCGGTTTCTACACCTCCAAAGAAAAAGCAAGTGCTCATATCGTAGCAGGCGCTCGTAAGGTTGTTATCTCTGCTCCTGCAGGAAATGATCTTCCTACCATCGTATACAATGTAAACCACAACACACTGAAGCCCGAAGATACCGTTATCTCCGCAGCTTCCTGTACAACAAACTGCTTAGCACCCATGGCTAAGGCTCTGAACGATTTCGCTCCTATCCAGAGCGGTATCATGACCACCGTACATGCTTATACCGGTGACCAGATGATCCTTGACGGACCTCAGAGAAAGGGCGATTTAAGAAGAAGCCGTGCAGGCGCTTGCAATATCGTTCCCAACTCTACCGGTGCTGCAAAGGCAATCGGCCTTGTAATTCCCGAACTGAACGGCAAGCTGATCGGTTCTGCACAGCGTGTACCGACCCCTACCGGATCTACCACCATCTTAGTAGCAGTTGTTAAGGGCAAAGTAACAAAGGAAGAAATCAACGCAGCTATGAAGGCAGCTAAGACCGAATCCTTCGATTACAATGAAGACGAAATCGTATCTTCCGATATCGTAGGAAGCACCTATGGTTCTATCTTCGATGCAACCCAGACCATGGTTTCCAACATGGAAGACGGCAACTCCTTAGTACAGGTTGTTTCCTGGTATGACAACGAAAACAGCTACACCAGCCAGATGGTTCGTACTATTAAGTACTTCAGCGAACTTGCATAATCAGACAGCCTGATTGCACAGAGTTCGACAGGGCGTCAGCCCGAAATAAAGACCTATCAGAGGTCCGGTCTTTTAGGACCGGACCTCTTTTTTATGGGTAAGTCCATGTCCACGGATAAAAGTGGAAATAAAAAATGGAGGTAACATTATGGGACTTAATAAGAAATCCGTTGATGATATCAACGCAAAAGGAAAGAGAGTACTTGTAAGATGTGACTTCAACGTACCCTTAAAGGAAGGCAAGATTACAGACGAAACCCGTATTGTAGCAGCACTTCCCACCATTCAGAAGTTAATCAATGACGGCGGCAAGGTTATCCTTTGCTCCCACTTAGGAAAAGTAAAGAACGGCCCCAACGAAGGCGAATCCCTTGCACCTGTTGCAGAGAGACTTTCCGAAAAGCTTGGCAAGCCCGTTAAATTTATTTCCGATTACAATGTAACCGGTGCAGCAGCAACCGAAGCTGTAGCAGAAATGAAAGAAGGAGATGTTATTCTTCTTCAGAATACCCGTTTCCGCGGAGCAGAAGAAACCAAGAACGGCGAAGAATTCAGCAAAGAATTAGCAGACCTCGCAGATCTGTATGTGTGTGATGCATTCGGTTCTTCCCACAGAGCACATGCTTCCGTAGAAGGCGTTACCAAATTCATCAAGGCAAAGGGCGGCGAAAACGTAGTCGGCTACTTAATGCAGAAGGAAATCAACTTCCTTGGCAATGCAGTAGAAAATCCCGTAAGACCTTTCGTAGCAATCCTCGGCGGTGCAAAGGTAGCAGACAAGTTAAACGTAATCTCCAACCTGCTTGAGAAGTGCGATACCCTGATCATCGGCGGCGGTATGGCTTACACCTTCTTAAAGGCACAGGGTTATGAAATCGGTAAATCCTTAGTGGACGATACCAAGCTTGATTACTGCAAGGAAATGATGGAAAAGGCTAAGAAGCTTGGCAAGAACCTGCTTCTTCCCGTAGATGCCGTAACCATCGTTGACTTCCCCAACCCGATCGATGCTCCCGTAGAAGTAGAAACCTACGATGTAACCAATATGCCTGCAGACAGAGAAGGCTGCGATATCGGTTCCAAGACCCAGAAGCTTTTCGCAGATGCTGTTAAGAATGCAAAGACCGTTGTATGGAACGGACCTATGGGCGTATTTGAAAATCCTACTCTTGCAGCAGGTACCATTGCAGTAGCAAAGGCATTGGCTGATACCGACGCAACCACCATTATCGGCGGCGGTGACTCTGCAGCAGCCGTTAACCAGCTCGGATTTGCAGACAAGATGTCTCACATTTCTACCGGCGGTGGCGCTTCCTTAGAGTTCCTGGAAGGCAAGGTACTTCCCGGCGTAGCAGCAGCAGACGACAAATAAGAGAGGACAACTGATATGGCAAGAAAGAAAATCATTGCCGGCAACTGGAAAATGAACATGACTCCCAGTGAAGCCGTAGCATTAATTGAAAAATTAAAACCCCTGGTAGTAACAGAGGATGCAGATGTAGTATTCTGCGTACCTGCTATCGATATCATTCCCGCTGTCGAAGCAGCAAAGGGAACCAACATTGAAATCGGTGCCGAGAATATGTACTTTGAAGAAAAAGGTGCATTCACCGGTGAAATTTCACCCAACATGCTGACAGATGCAGGCGTAAAATACATTATCATCGGACATTCCGAAAGAAGAGAATATTTCGCAGAAACCGATGAAACCGTAAATAAGAAGGTTCTGAAAGCATTTGAGCATGGTCTTACCCCCATCATCTGCTGCGGCGAATCCCTGACTCAGAGAGAACAGGGCATCACCATTGACTGGATCCGCCAGCAGATTAAGATTGCGTTCTTAAACGTAACTGCAGACCAGGCAAAGACAGCAGTTATCGCTTACGAACCCATCTGGGCAATCGGAACCGGCAAAGTAGCAACCACAGAGCAGGCTCAGGAAGTTTGTGCAGCTATCCGTGCATGCATCGGTGAAATCTACGATGAGCAGACCGCAGCAGCCATTCGTATCCAGTACGGCGGCTCCGTATCTGCAGCAAGCGCTCCCGAACTATTTGCACAGGCAGACATCGACGGCGGCCTTGTAGGCGGCGCTTCCTTAAAGGAAGATTTCGGAAAGATTGTAAACTATAAGTAAAATTAGTCATACGAAAATGACAGATTGCAAAAAAAGGCTCTCCCATATAGGGAGGGTCTTTTTAATATGAAAAAAAGTACCAAAAACACAAACTGATTTTCATACAATTTTATACATTTTTAATACTTTCTTAACCTTTTTCTTGTAAATGACAGAGGGTTATTGTATAATTATAGATACAATTTCAGGATTGTCGATGAAATGCAGTTGACAGGCATCTCCCCGGAAATTATACTAAGGGTAATGTCTGAAAAAAGCATTTAAAATGAAAGAAAACGATGGATCACATGAAAAATACAGGGTATAAATGTATTTAACGTGAATTTATCGCAAAATAAAAGACACAGGAGAGAGACAGACATGGTATCAATTGATGAAGTATTGCAGTTAGCGATAGAGCTTGGCGCCAGTGACGTTCATTTTACAGTAGGCGTGCCGCCTATCTTACGTGTAAACGGTAGACTGATGGCTACCAATTATCCGGTACTCACACCGGAGGAAACGATGGCAATAGCCACATCCGTTATGACACCCCACCAGAAAGCGGTATTTGATGAGAAGGGTGAAAACGACTTATCCTATTCCATGCCGAACTATGCCAGATTCCGTGTCAACGTATTCAAGCAGAGAGGTTCCGCCGCACTGGCTCTCCGTCTGGTAGGTACCGATATTCCCACACCGGAGCAGTTGGGCATTCCTGAGTCGGTTGTAGATTTATATACAAGAAAAAGAGGCCTGATTCTGGTAACGGGTCCTACCGGTAGCGGTAAGTCCACCACACTGGCAGCCCTTATTGATAAGATCAATACCAACCGTGATGCGCACATCATCACGCTGGAGGACCCTATCGAATACATGCATCATCACAAGATGTCCATGGTAAACCAGAGAGAAGTGGGCAGCGATACCGGCAACTATGCAAATGCCCTCCGTGCCGCTCTCCGTGAAGACCCGGATGTTATTCTTGTAGGAGAAATGCGTGACCTGGAGACCATCAGTATCGCCATCACCGCGGCAGAAACCGGTCACCTGGTTTTATCCACCTTACATACCATCGGTGCGGCAAGTACCGTAGACCGTATTATCGACGTATTCCCGCCTCACGAGCAGCAGCAGATCCGTATCCAGCTTGCCAGCGTATTGGAAGCAATCATTTCCCAGCAGCTGATTCCGACATCGGACGGACATGGACGAGTAGCAGCGTTTGAAGTATTGCATGCCATTCATGCTGCACGCAACCTGATCCGTGAAAGCAAGACCTATCAGCTGCCCAATATTATGCAGACCAACCGCAAAATGGGTATGATGACCATGGACGATGCAATCGTACAGCTTTACTTTGACGGCGTTATTACCAGGGATATGGCAATCCAATATGCACAGGCCCCTGAAAACATGTATGAAAAGCTGTTCTAAAAATAAAATTTTTCGTATAAAATGCATAAAAAGAGTTGCAAAAATGTACGTAAAAAGATACAATGTAAGCAGTAATACATTACTTGGGGACGGTATATAAAATGGCGAGATATACAGGCAAAAAAATCCGTTTAGGTGAAGCTCTGGTACTGAGCAATGCCATTACGGAAGAACAGTTACAGCAGGCGCTGGAAGAGCAGAAAACTTCCGGCAAGAAGTTAGGTGAACTTCTGATTGATAAGGGACTTATTACAGAAGACCTCATTGCACAGATTTTAGGTGCACAGTTAGGATATCCCATTATCGATCTTTCCAATATTACAATTTCACCGGATGTACAGAACTTAGTTCCGTCATCAGTACTAAAAAAATCACAGGTTCTGCCGATAGAATTTGCAGAAGACAATATCAATATCCTGCGTGTAGCCATGGCAGATCCTCTGGATGTCAATGCAATGGACGACATCTCCATTATCACCGGCTGCCAGATAGAGCCTTTGATTGCAACTCCGCGAAGCGTAATGGTGGCAATCGATAAATTCTACGGTTCCGATGAAGTGGCATCCGCACTGGAGGAGTATGCGAAGGAAAAATTCGGTGATGACGACATTGATGAAGAAATTAATGAAGACATCAACAATTCCCCTATCGTAGTCCTGGTTAAGGAAATGATTGAAAAGGCAGCCCGTCAGAGAGCTTCCGATATACATATCGAACCGATGGAAAAGTCGGTTCGTGTCCGCTACCGTATCGACGGTGCCCTGTATGAAAAGGGCAAATACGATATCAAGATTATGCCGGCATTGTCCGCACGTATCAAGATTATCGGCGGTATGGATATCTCCGAAAAGAGAAAACCGCAGGACGGTCGTATTACCCAGATGGTTGACCGACTGGAGTACGACATCCGTGTATCCGTACTTCCTACCGTATACGGCGAAAAAATCGTTATGCGTCTTGCTTCCAAGACGGCACTCAACAGAGAAAAGAGTAAGCTGGGCTTCCGACCGGAAGAAATGAAACGTTTCGACCACATTTTGAAGAACCCGCACGGCATTATTCTTGTTACCGGTCCTACCGGTAGTGGTAAATCAACGACACTGTATACCGCATTAAGCGAATTAAATACAGAATATGTAAACATTATCACCGTTGAAGACCCTGTCGAAGCCAATATCGACGGTATCAATCAGGTACATGTCAACCCGAAAGCAGATCTTACCTTTGCAAGCGCCTTGCGTTCTATCTTACGTCAGGACCCGGATATCATCATGATCGGTGAAATCCGTGACCAGGAGACCGCATCCATTGCCGTACAGGCATCTATCACCGGTCACTTGGTTGTAAGTACTCTGCATACCAACTCATCAGCAAGTACCATCACCCGTCTGGCGGATATGGGTATTGAGCCTTATCTGATTGCAGACTCCACGGTTGGTGTTATTGCACAGCGTCTGGTACGTCGTCTGTGTCCGGCATGCAAGAAAGCAAGACTTGCCAATGAAGAAGAAAAAGAAATCATGGGTCTGAAAGAAGACCAGGACTATGAAATCTATGAACCCTGCGGTTGTTTCCAGTGTGACAACATGGGATATAAAGGCCGTATCGGTGTATATGAAATCATGGAAATGTCCCCGGCTCTCCGGCATGTCATCAGTAAAAACGGTGATGCGGAGGAAATCAAGGACATTGCAATTAAGGAAGGTATGAATACCTTACGTATGAGCGCTACCCAGTTGGTACTTGACGGCATTACCTCCGTCAGTGAGATGATGAAGGTTTCATTCGATTCCTAATATAGAGGGGCGTACAAGGAGGATACATGGCAGCTTATGGTTATGAAGCGCTAAACAGCGCAGGAAAAGAAATTAAGGGCAGTGTGGAAGCAGACAATATTGAAGCTGCAAGACAGGCCCTGAAAAAACAGGGCATACAGGTTATCAATATCAAGCCCCAGTCGGCTCTGACAAAGGATATCAACATTAAAGTGGGCGGCTATCCCAAACCCCGAGATATGAGTGTTTTCTGCAGACAGTTTGTCAGCATGACAAAGGCAGGTGTTACCATTTCCGAGGCATTAAAGATGCTGACAGAACAGACGGAAAATGACCGGCTGCGTGAAGCGGCAGAGGGCGTCAGGGTCAGCGTGGAAAAGGGCGAAACATTGGCAAGCTCACTTGCTATGTACCCCAAGATTTTCCCGTCTCTGATGGTACATATGGTAGAAGCCGGTGAAGCCTCCGGTAGTTTGGACGTGGCTTTGGAACGTATGGCTACCCAGTTTGAAAAATCGGCAAAGACAGCATCCATGGTAAAAAAAGCCATGATTTATCCTATTGCAGTATGTATTGTAGCCTTGGCAGTTGTTGTTGTCATGTTGGTAGTGGTTATTCCTAATTATGCTACCATGTTTGACAGCTTGGGAACGGATTTGCCGGCATTGACAAAAGCCGTACAGGCAGCCAGCAATTTTATTATTACAAAATGGTTTATTTTGGTTCCAGCTATCATAGCTATTGTAGTATTGGTAAAGATGTTTGCCGAGACGGACACCGGTATTCATTTCTTTGACAAGATTAAGCTTACCATACCGGCATTTAAGAATCTGGAAATCAAGACGGCATCTGCACAGATGGCACGTACTTTAAGTACCCTGTTAGCCGCAGGTGTACCTTTGGTGGATGCAGTGGAAATTGTCAGCAATGTTATGTCCAATGTGTATTTCAAGGAAGCATTGCAGGACTGTAAAAATGAAATCATCATTGGTCAGCCCCTTTCAAGACCTTTGGAACAGAGCGGATTGTTTCCTCCCATGGTATACCACATGACCCGTATCGGTGAAGAAACCGGCGCTACGGAGGAAATGCTTGCCAAGCAGGCTGACTACTACGAAGAGGAAGTGGAAGCAGCGGTAGCTTCCCTCATGGCAGCTATGGAGCCGGTGATTATTATCGTGTTGGCGGTTATCGTACTGGTACTGGTCGGCGCTTGTATGATGCCTATGCTCACCATGTACGAGACATTGAACAATATGTAAAATGCAGATGTATATTTTACAGATGTAAAACAGAATTAAAAATGGAGTAGGGACCATTTTTAAGATAAAAAATTTCTTATAAGAAAGAAGGAGAACAAATATGAAAAAGGACAATAAAGGTTTTTCACTCGTTGAATTAATTATCGTTATTGCTATCATGGCTGTATTAGTAGGTCTGTTAGCTCCTCAGTACTTAAAGTACGTTGAAAACTCCAAGGTATCTACCGATATCAGCAACGCACAGGAAGTTGCAACGGCTATCAACGTAGCATTTGCAGATGACAATGGATCTTATAAGTCAGGTGCGAATCCTACCGTTTTACCAGACGGTAAATCGCTTCCTGCATTAAAAGCTACTGGTGCAGGTCCAAAAATGGTGGTTACTATTGATGATAATGGCGTTAAGTTGATTACAGATGGTAAATATGAATTGTGGCCGGATCCTAAGAAAGCTGGTACAGGATACTATACCGTACATCACAAATAAATCTTACTAATCAGAAAGGCACAATCCTATGAATGACATCCCTACAATGTTACAGATAAGTATGTATATTCTTATATTCTTGTATGGAATCGTGATCGGTAGCTTCCTGAATGTGGTTATCGTACGGGTTCCCAGAAAGGAAAGTATCGTGAAGGTACGTTCCCACTGTGAGAATTGTGGATATCAGCTGAAATGGTTTGACCTAATCCCTATTTTCAGTTATCTGGTATTAGGAGGCAAGTGCCGGAAGTGTAAGACTAAGATATCCGCTCAGCACCTCGTTTTGGAGGTGCTGAACGGTATCCTTTATGTATTCACCTTTTTTATAGCGGGCTTTTCTGTTACTACCGTTTTACTATGCCTGCTTTTCAGTGCGTTACTGGCGCTGAGTCTGATTGATTTTAAAACTTATGAAATCCCGGTGGGATTTCAATATGTAATATTCGTCCTGGCAGTATGCCAGACGATACTTGACAGAGCCAACTGGTTAGAGCATGTAATCGGTTTTTTTGCGGTCAGTGTGGTACTGTATCTGATGTATGTGATCAGTAAAGGAGCCGCCATTGGTGGCGGTGATGTAAAGCTGATGGCAGTCTGCGGATTGTTTGTCGGCTGGAAATTAATAATTTTTGCTTTTTTATTGGGGTGTATCGTGGGCTCTGTAGTCCACATCATACGCATGAAGCTTTCCGGAGAAAGCCATGTTCTTGCCATGGGACCGTACTTGTCAATCGGTGTCTTTGTAGCGGCGCTATGGGGGAATCAGATTTTGACATGGTATTTGGGAATATTAGGCATAACATTATAAGAATAAAGAAAGTGCTTGTCCGGTGAGGGGTCATTGGGAGAGCGACAGAAAGGATATTTTATGGCTAAAATACTTGGTATTGAAGTTGGCAATTCCTTCACACGAATCTGTGAATTGGATTATAAGACCAAAAACCCGAAACTTTATAAGTATATTACAATTCCTACTCCCAATGGAGTAATCAACGATGGATTTTTACAGGAAAATGTAGAGTTCTCCCTGGCAATCAAGAAGGCTCTCAGTGATAATAAGATAACAACCAAGCAGGCAATTTTTACCGTTTCTTCTAACAAGATTGTGACAAGAGAGGTTATGATTCCTGTTGTTAAGACAAATCAGGTAGGCACTTATATCCGTGCAAATGCAACGGATTATTTCCCGATTGATTTGGCATTATATGAATTGGCACATGTAGTACTCGGCACCGTAAAGACGGAAGGCGAAGCGGATAAGCTTCGTGTAATGGTTATTGCAGCCAGCAAGGAATTGATTGCGGGATATACAGCACTGGCAGCTTCCTGCGGCTTACGTATTCAGCATGTGGATTATGCCGGCAACAGTGTATTCCAGCTTATGAAAGAGGAGTGCGGTTCGGAAACGGCATTGGTAGTAAAAGTAGAAGAGGATTCCACAATTGCTTCTGTTATCTGTAACGGAGAACTGATGTTACAGCGTAACTTAGCAAGCGGCATTGACAGAGCGGTTAACATGATGGTACAGGCGCCGGAGTATCCGGAAAATACTTATGAAGCAGCATTCCAGACCATGTGCCGGAGAGCCTGCGTGAAGGTGGTTTTAAATGAACGTACCCGTATGATTGAGCCGGAAAGCAATGCCGGGGAAAGCGAAGCGGTGACGGAAGCCAGAAAACGTATTACGGATACCTTTGCCCAGCTTATCAGTAACGTGGCGCGTGTAATTGAGTTGCACAATACCAAGAACAGAAACAATCCCATTACCAGTATTATTTTAGTGGGTCTTGGTGCAGATGTGATTGGACTGAATAAACTGTTTACGAATGAACTTGGTATACAGACCCAGGTGATTAAAAACTTAGGTGGTGTTTCCTATTTCCATTCCGTCGATCAGGAAAGTATTGCTAAATATGTGGCAAGTATCGGAGCTACCTTTGAACCGGTTAATCTTTTAGGGGACGGTTCTAAGGCAAAAGTAAAAACTACAGTAGACTATGGAAAACTTTCCGTTCTGATTGGAGTACTTGCAGTTGTGGTAATTGGCGGCATGTGTGCACTGGCTATCCCTCCATATTTGGAAGAACAGCAGAATGAGAAAGATTTAAATCAGCTGATTACAACCTATGAAGAAGCTGAGAAACTGTATAATTCCTATAATGGTTTGAAAGCATTGGATGAACAGGTGGCAATGCAGTATCGCGTAACGGAGCATCCTAATAATAATTTAATTGCCTTTTTAAGTGAGATGGAAAGTAAGCTTCCCTCGGATTCCTATCTGCAGGAGTTTCTGTCTGATGGAAAGTCAGCAACCATGAAGATGAGAGCATCCAGTTATGAAGAGGCAGCTAAGATTATCGAAATTTTCCGAACTTTTGAGTCTGTGAAAGATGTAGTTACCACGTCTTTGGTTGAGAATTTTACAGAACCGAAAGAGGGAGAAGAAACGCAGTATTATATCGAATTTGATGTTGTGTGCTATTATTTGGATGCAGCAGTGGAACAGGCACAGTAGGAGGATACAGAAATGAAAAATAGTAAAGAAAAATCTACCATGATGGCAGTTTCACTGTTGAGTTTGTTACTGATTATTGTAGTGTATTTGTTTGTTTACAAGTCATACAATGATAAGACCAATGAATTAAAGACATCTAATGCAACTTTACAGACAAGGGTGGATGAACTGAAGGTATATTATGATGACAAGGAAACCTACGAAAAAGGAATTGAGGCATTTAAGCAGGATATCAATACGAAGTTAAGTGTATTTCCCGGAGATTCCAGAGAAGAAGATGCCCTGGATCTTGCTATTACACCTTGGAAGAATAATGTACTGGTTGATTATCAGCAGATTGCCATAGGAGATGCAGAAGAAGTAAGTTCCATTGATGAAGAGACGGTGAAAAATGCGGCTATAGAAGGCTACGAAAATGCAATCACCTTCAACAAAAGAACATCTACCTTTACCAACTACACAACCTATGAAAATCTGAAGGATATTGTAAAGTTGTTTAATGATAAGGGGGAACGTTTGGTTATTTCCACAGTATCTTATACAAGAGACGAAACCAACGGTCTTTTAAATGGCAACATTGAGACATCCTTTTATTATGTTACCGGTATCAATGCACCTTATACAAAACCGGAATTCTCAGAATATTTAACAGGTTTAACAAATATTTTTGCAGTTTCTCCTGTTGCTAAGAGTGAAAATAGTTTGAATTTTGTAAATAATGGCCAGATTGTGGATGTTACAAATGGTGCATCCGAGACAGTAACACCGGAAGCAGATGGTACTGCAACTGTAAATGAATAGGGATTGATGATATGGCAGAGATGAAAGAAAAACAGAAAAGAAAAGTAAATAACAGCGGTATGACATTAGTAGAAATACTGGTAGCAATTGCCATTCTTACTGTGGTCTCTATGGGACTGTTACAGGCTTTTGTCTCTGCCGTAAAATATAATAAGGAAGCCAAAGATAAGCAGAGAGCAATTAATCTGGCACAGAGTGTTATGGAGAGCTGTAAGGCTTATTCCTTAGAGGATATTTATAGACAGTTTAATGGCGTAGGCTTGTCCTTTAGTATTTATAAGGGTACGGTTGGAAGCTATAGTGGTCTGGGGGGAAGTATCAATCCGGATCACACATTTGCTCCCTCCGCAGACAATAAGTATACCTTTAAGATGGAGAATGTCCAGTATGATGGTAAGTTATATAACGTGGACATAGCCTTGCAGCCAAATGCGATGCCTGCATCTGTGGAGAATGTGGCTAAAACACCTAAATTCAGTGTTTATAATGATGCCATTTTCAGCCAACCTTCAGATGAGTATAAGTATGTATATCAGGATGTTATTAATGAATTGAAAAATGCAGGAATGAAAATAGATCTGCTGCCGACATTGACAACACTGGATACGGATAAGGTTGTGATAAATGAACGAAAATTGGAAATTACGATGTTCAATAATTCGGGAGCTGAATGTGTAACAGCAGCAGTTTCCTATAAGTATACTATTGATAAGTATGAAATCACGAAGGATGATGGCACAAAAGAAGAATTTACGGGTACTTTTACCACTACAGTAGATGGCTCGGATGACGCTACCACTTACAACGTGTACGATAATACTGTTACAATGGCAAACGGTGCAAGATTGGACAATGTGTTTATCTACTATTATCCGGCTTATAATAATAACTATTTAGGATCTGCCTGTGAAAAAGATGATATTATTATTACCAATAATACAGGAAAAGCAAGAAATGTGTATTTAGTAAAGCAGGCGAAACCGGGATTGTCGGGAGCAAGTCTCTATAATAGCGAACAAAGCTACCATCCGAATGTCACACTTTTGGGTTCTTCCGGAATAAATTTATACCATAATATGCTTAAAAAATTAGGTGGAGGTGTGGTATCTGCTAACATTAGTGCAAGATCGGCAGGAAGCGCTGTGGATTCTTTGCATGAAGAATGGTACGACGAAGAATCCAAGATTATGGTGTATGATGTAGTGGTTACTGTGACGGACTTAAAAAAGGGAACAGTGGAAATGGTATTGAATGGTTCTATAAATGATAAATAGAACAAAAGGGGCGAATGGGATGGAACAACAAATTTACCAGAGTAAATTGAATAATAAAGGTGCAGCATTGGTAACTGTTATTGTCATAATTTCATTTATCAGTATTCTCGCAACTGTGGTATTGTATACTTCCGGGATAAATTTTGCAATGAAAACGACAGATATAAAGACAAAAAAAAGCTTTTATGATACAGAAACGGCAATGGAACAGTTAAAAGCGTATTTTGTCGGTGAAGCAACCAAAGCATTTGAATCTGCATATACAGATACTTTGGTTGACTATGGAAACTGGTATAATGGAGATTCCAGGGAAAGTCATTATAAGGCCTCTTTTTTCAATGCTTTGCAAAATAATCTGAATAACGATTTAGCTGCAAGCGGTATGGATATGCAGACGTTTATTAACAGCAAAGTGGATCCGAAATATAATGGAATGATTACCTTTTCACCTACAGTTCCGGGAAGTGGTGCTTACGATATGACTACAATAGGTAATGGGTATGTTTTGTTTAAGGGTGTCCAGATATGTTATACGGAGAATGGATACACAACTAAAATCACAACAGATTTTATGATTAGTTTACCGGAGCAGAACTGGGCAGCGGAGCATTCAGAGAAAAATGCCGTACCTGTTAAAGCTGAGGACACTGCTGATTTGGATGTAAAAATTACAGATTATGTAAAATACTATAATTGGACAAAACAATAGGAGGCTATATGAGGAAAGATAATAAGGGATTCTCCTTGGTGGAGTTGATTGTAGTTATTACTATAATAGTGGTTTTGACTGGAATTATATCTATGGGCGTGGGGTTAGCTGTCAGTAAACCTGCCGATGAATGTGCAGCAAAATTGAAGGCATCCTTACAGTCCATGCGTGTTACCACAATGGGAAAATTTGATGCACACATGGAAATTTATAAGAAAAATGACCAGATATATGTAAAAGAAATAAAAGTGGATACGGAAGGGGGGACTCCTTCAACCAAAGAGAGTATTGTTAGTGCAAAGGGAGTTCAACTATACTTTGAAAAAGGAAATTCCGGTACATATGAAGAGTTAAAGGAAGGGGATGCCCCCATCTTGATTTATTACGATAGAAGCAGCGGAGCTTTTTCAAATAGTGTATCCGGATATTATTGCACAAGATTAAAAGCAGTTAAGGGAAACAGGACCGCTATATTACGACTTTATTCACTGACCGGAAAAGTGGAAAATGAGTAAATTTGCTATATATAATATAAAATATGGCATTATATAAAAATACAGTAGAAATTTATAGTTAAATGCTATATAATATAATGTAACATACTTAACAAATGGACATCATGTTTGGCATAATAAACTTCAATACTATGTAGGAGGAGATTATGAAACGGTTAATGAAAAGAAGAAAAACAGATAATCGTGGTCTGACATTAGTCGAGCTGATATGTGCTATGGCTATACTTAGCATTATAGGCACCATTGTCGGTGGTATTCTTGTGGTAAGTGCCCAAAGCTATGACACAGGTATTAATGAGGCAGAGCTGCAGCAGGAAGCACAGATGGTTGTAAATCAGATTAATGATTTGGTGATTGATACGACAGCAACGGAATCGGTTACCTTTGCAGGCGACACACTGACTATTCCTGAAGGAATTAAGACACATAAAGTCAGATATGATGCAGCTCAGCAGAAATTACTTTATTCCTGTGACGCATCGGGAGAGGAACTGATGGCTTCCGGTATTACTTCGTTTAATGTGGATACAACATCATTTCAAAATACCGGAAATTTATATGTTGATATAGGTTTGGAGAGAATGGCCAATGGTCAGCCCAGGACGTTTAATGCTACATTTCAGATTACATCGAGAAATGGGGTTGTGGATACCACACCTACAGCATCCATTGATGTTGTGGATGATATTGTTTTGGAACCGCATCAGAGTTATACCTTTGTACCCACGGTTGTCGGTATTACCGATCAGAATGTAACATGGAGTATAGTGGGCGGCAACACTGATTCGGGTACAACGATGATTGGAAATAAAATAACCATCGCTGGAGGAGAAAGAGGCAGTATCATACATTTACTTGTAAGTACAGCTGCTAAGGACGGAGATGGAAATCCTATGGCTACCAGAGCCGTGCGGGTACGTATCCGTCGAGTAAATGGTATTACAGCTAATTTGGTTGAAAGAAATGGTGAAGCATATAAGGATGGTACGGAGTATATTATTTCTGCTGATTTAATGGGGACTTACCTTGATCGGGAGCCGTGGAGTTGGGATGATGACTATGTTAGTCCATATACAGTTACCTGGAGTGCAATTACAACGGGGAGTGTGACAGCACCGGATATTCAGCCTTTGACCGGAGATCCGAGCAATCCTTCTAAATTTTATGCCAAGGTTACTCTTAAAGGAGATATGCCGAGAAATACAAAAATCACTATTCGTGTAACAGCATCTCATCCCGCTGGAAGTAACAAGACCTCATTAGCCTATGGTAATGTATATGGGGATTATATTATAAGTAATACCCGTATTATAGAGCCGATGCATTCGATGGGACGAGGCTCTGATGATCCTTGGGGAAAGGTTTATGTTGAGGATTTAAAAGCTTTGCTTAGAGAAAAATACGGCAAAGACAGTTTCCAGTTCACTGTTAATTATCGTTTTAGAGAAACCGGAACAGGTGATGCTGGATGGAGCAGATGGTATAGTAATACCGAAATTGGAGCAGATGGAGGTGGCTCATCGGTTATTAATGGTCGACCGGGATTTGGGTTCTTAATGTATTATAATAAGAGCTATGATGTTCAGTGTGAGCTTAAGATTATAGATCCTGCAACAGGGAAGGTTATGTGGCCTTTTGCCGATACACCTTCAACTGATTACATTCTTAACGGTAGGATTGAGAAAGTAAGTATATCTTTCAAAAGTACAGCATTAGGTTTTACAAGTGAAACCGGATGGTCCGAGGGACATGTAAGCAAAGTCAATAAGAATTTTTCAGGCGATATATTAGAGTTTGTGAAGCATAATTCCTTAGGTGGTACGCAATATGAAAAGTTTAAGAATGATGTTAGCTTTGTCTTACAAAGGAAAGAAGCTGGAGTATGGAAAGATGTAGAAACTATAAAAGACAAACCTAATTGTTGGATTAATCTGAATGGTGTGGCAGGGGAGTATAGAATTCGGGTGTCCATGAAAGAATATCATACTTCTGAAGCTAATTTGACAGGTTGGAGCTATTATGGAATGCATGATATTTGGAAAAATGGAAATGGTTCTGGAGAATTCTATTTTATTGCTGAATAAGTGGATATATTGAAAAGATATAATAAAGTAAGGAGCAGCAGAAGCTGCTCCTTATTTCATATTTTACAGATATACATTCTACTGTAATTGGTATATCAACACACTGTATCCATTTACCACATCTTGTCCAATCACTTCCAATCTTGTCACATAAGGAAGGGTGGCAAATTGTTTTAGCCATGCATCTTTAAGTGACTGATCTTTTTCAGCATTTCCTGAGACATCCATATCGGTAAATAGAAGATATACCGGGGTAGATGATTCGGATGGGAGATTCAACAGAGAATCGGGCAAGTCTGTTAAAGTAAAATTATTTTCTTCTATAAAATAACTGTACTTTTTATTTTGGAGTTCTACCGAAAAGTTGTTAATTGCATGAGGGATGGGAACAGCAACAATGTAACATCCATCATTGGGCAGGTCAGAGAGAGAGAGACCATACTGTGGATTGCTTGTATAAAAGAAAGTATGCGTAGTTAATAGGTTAGAGCATATTACACATACGCTTAAAAATGTCAGAGCAATCCCATGCCGGTAGTTTTTTTTATGAATAGAAAAAAACAAAACATTTTTTAATAAAATCCCCAGGGTTAAACATAATAAAGGATAAAATGGGAAGAAATATCTGATAGAACCAGTTTTCATAGAAGCAATGGGGAGAGTTTTTGTATAAAATAAAAACATACATATAAGTGCAAAACATAATATTTGTATGGTGTATGGCGTTTTTTCGGCAATCTGCTTGCTTTTTATACAGATGCACTTTAAGAAGCATCGCATTCTCTTAAATAGTTTTGCAGCAAAATGTTCTCGCCTAAATATAAAGGATAATAGTAAGAATATAATTGCAAATATAACTAAAACGGAGCAAAAGTAAAACGAGAACATGGTTTCATAAGAAGGAAGAGATATTCCCATAAATTGCTGCATGATTAGTGATATGATTAGTTTTCCTTGAAATGAAAAAGATAAATTCAATTCGGATAAATCACCACTCCGGTACAAAAAATGATAAACCATGGACGGAAATACCAGCACCGATATTGTCACGCCAAGTAACATGGTCAGACCAAAAGACCAGAAAGTTTTCCATCTTTTTTTTATCAGAAGATATATTTCTGAGATGGCTGTTAAAAAGAAGGCATATACTATTAAGTAATAATGTGTTAAACAGGAAAAAATGGTAATGCATAATAAAAATAGAAGTTTCTTTTTGCTTTCCTTAAATAAATAATTTTGTATTTGTTGAAATAGTAGAACTGCTAAAGCAGTAGCCAGAGCATACATCCGGATAAATGTATAAGTATCTTCTGCCCCGGCACTAAAAGCATAAAAGGTACATAGTACCAAGCCAAAAACATCAGAACCGGATTGACGGGCAAGTTTATATAGTACACACATGACTATCATAAATGCAATATAATTAATAAATAACCCGAACCATGGAGAAAAATGATCTGGGAAAAATGAACATATAGTATGCAAAAGGGCATAATAAAAAGGAGGATGGACATCCGCTGACTGATTGTACCAGACAGAGTCATAAGTAAATCGTTCATTTTCCTGTACGGTAAGGTAGTTATGAAATGTATCACCGGTAATCCAGGTATTAAAATTCTGCAGGTAGCGATTGTCTTTATTGTTATCCCAAGTGCCACTGTTATGTAAAAAAGGGTTGTAGTAGCTATTAGCCAATCCATAACTCCATATTTCATCACCGTCATAGGATTCCTTTTTGGAAAAAAACAAAACAGTATAAAAAAATAAAGCAATCAAGATGAGTATAATAAATAGATATTTACAAATTGAGTTGTTTTTTAAATTCTGAGGCATTAGAATTCTCCTTATAGAATATAGTAATAATTAATGTAACTGATATATATCATATAGATATCCATTTGTACAGTCTTCTCCTATAAAAGTATTTTTTTCAACATAGGGAAGAGCAGAAATTAAGGATATCCATTCAGTTTCTGAACGCTCATTAATATAATTGATGTTATTTGTTTCTGTGTTTACAATTAATAGATAAATAGGGTGGTTTGTGGCATCAGTTGGTAATGTCATAAGGGTGTCCGGAAGTGGATTTTCCATGTTTTCATCTATACTCAAAAAATAAATATTGGACACATCTTGTAATAAAATAGAAAAATTTGCTATATGATAGGATTTGGGGACAAATACTATGTAAGACGCTTCATTTTCTAAATTTTTTATTTGCTTACCCTGCAATTCTATATTATCAGATAAAAAACAATGAGGATTAAGTAAAACGGAATTTATGCTGCAAATTATCAAAACGAACATACTAATGAAAAATTTAAGGGTCCCGTTGATGGATAAAGGGATTATTTCCTTTAGAATGCAAAATATAAAATAGCAAAATAAGGGATAAAAAGGAAAGAGATAACGGATAGTATTGTCTCGCATGGTAGCAATGGGAAGACAGTATATATCATATATAAAAAGGCATAGTAAGGTTATGAAAAGAATATGATATGAGCAAGGTTGATTCCTAATGATTTTTCTTATCTTGTTTAATAAAGCCAGTAAAATCTTTTTTGTACCTTTGAAAAACTTTTCTGCCCAGTTTTCCTTACGGAATAGAAAAAAGGATAGGAGAAGAAGAACCGATACTATTCCCACAACAGTGGTAGCATAGATAGGGAAATAGGTTCGAAGGTATGGGAGAGTAATGCCTGTAAATTGCTGAATAATAAGGCGGATGATGTACCTTGTCTGGTAATAGGGAGACATACTTTGACCGGTAAAGCCGGTACCTTTGGAAAATAAATGGTTGATAGATGCAGGAAAAATAATAAGCGCACTCAGAACACTCAAAAGCATAGTAAAACCTAATGAAAAAAAATATTTCCATCTACGTTTGAGAAGAAAATATACTTCTGTTATTAATGTAAGAAAAAATGCAAATAGAACAAGGTAGTAATGTGTCAGGGAGGAGATTAAAGTAATTATAAACAGAGAAGCCAGGTATTTTCTGCTATGTGAGTTAATATATCCAGACATTGAGGTAAACATTAAGAGAGCCAGTAATGCACATAGAGCATACATACGTAAAAAAGTATAGGTATCGACTGCTCCGGCACTAAAAGCATAAAAACTACATAGTAATAAAGAAAAAATATAGGATCCATAACGTGTCCCTATCTTAAATAGTAAGATCATAACGAAGATGAAGCTTATATAATTTATGGAAAGGGCAAACCAGGGTGAATATATATCAGGAAAAAAGGAGCATATTGTATGTAAAACAGCATAATAGAAAGGAGGATGAACATCCTTAGACTGGTTATACCATACGGAATCATAGGAAAACTGCTCCCCATTCTGGACTGTAATATAGTCATGAAGGACAGAACCGTTTATCCAGGTTTCCAAATAAGGAATTACTTCAGATTCATAATTCATATTCCAATTGTCGCTTTCTTCCAAGAAAGGCTTAAAATAGCTATTTGCCAAAGAATAACTATAGATTTCATCACTATCATATCCTTTTTTCTTTGCAAAAAAGAAGTAGGTATAAAGCATAAGTGCGGATAATATAATCAGTGTTAATATAATATATGCTTTCTTTTGAGATAGCTGTTTCATAGAATTTCCTTTCAAAAAAAGTCCCTGCAGAGTTGCAGGGGCTTTTTAGTTTTTATTAATGAGGTAAGTAAGAGAGAATCGCTATTCGACATCGGCTGCTTCAACAACTTCTTTTACTTCTTCTTCCTCACCCCAGATGCGCTTGTTAAGTTCCGCATCCTTTTCAGTGACTAATTCCAGAACGGCTTTTGCCTTGGACTGCATGGAAATCGCTTTCTTTTCGTCGTTGATGAGGAATTCCAGGTTGCTGGAAATCATATCAATGTTGGACTTGAATTCCTGAATGAGTTCTGCGGTTTTTGCTCTTGCTACATCCATGATTTCAGCAATATAGGAATCATACTGCATCTGGGTAGTAGAAGTGAACATGTTTTCTACATCATTCTTATAAGACTTCTTGTCGTTGGTGGAGAAGATGAAGATGGCTTTCTGCTTATTGATGTATTCATCCATCTTCAGAGCCTTTAAGGTAGATGGAGGAACCAGTGTATCGGATACGTTGGCGATACGTCTTACCAATTCTTCATCAATGCCCTTGTAACCGGTAATACGGTTTACAATGATGCCCTTTAATTCTTCAATCTGATGCTTCAGGATGCTTTCACGGTTTTCCTTGTAGTATTCATCGATTTCCAGTAAGTAGCGGTTCAGCTCATTACGGATGATATTGTTCTTCTCTTCAAAGACTTCCGGACGGAGAGCAATCCATTTCATTTTGTCGGCGATTTTTTCCGCCTGGATACGTCTCGTTTCCACGATGGCTTTCAGTACCTTAATTTCGGGGAATGCGGAAACCAGTCTCTCAGGAGTAAGATCCTGCAGATATTTTTCATAGGAAGAATCAATGTCGTCCACCATGGTGGTCTTCATGGTTTCGATGTTTTTAGAAATTTCTTCCTTGGACAGGCGTGCCTGCTTTTCGATTACTTCATAGTCGTCGCGGATGAAGTTTACGACACTGCAGATACCGTCGTAAAGACCCTTAGCCTTAACTGCAAGAGCATATTTCTGCGCATATTTTACAATTTCTTTCTCAACCGCATACATACCGGAGTTGATATAAATCCGGTGCAGAATAGGGTAGAGGCTATTGTCGGTATCCTCATCGCATTTCTTTAATTCCTCCATACACTCGGAGATAAGCTGCTTGGTTTCGTTGTCAGCCTGGGAAAGCTTATCCAACTTGAAGTACATACCGGTTTCGATTTCGTTGTTGTTGGCTTTCATTAAGAAAGGATCCGTCACTGGTGTGTTGTTGATTTCGTTTCTGTGGTTTGCAAGCCAGAGTCTTTCATCCTCGGTATCCACGTTGTTGGAAATTGCCTTGGCAATATAAGCGGCCTTGGAGGAAACGAAAAAGAGTCTTTCTTTGGAAAGATCGATTTCCTCGGCTTCTTCGTTGTAAATTTTGTCGGTTTCCTTTAAGGAGACTTTTACTTTTTTATTCTTTAAGTTGTTTAAGTCTGCGAGGCTTCTGGTGTCCGCCTGGTTGATGATATGTAAGGAACGGGTCAGGTCAATATGTACCTTGTCCTTCGTATCTGCGCTTTCTCTGGAAGAGTTGATCAGCTTGTATAAAACAGAGTTGCCGGTACCTTCCATCTTGGTGGGCTCATAAAGAATGATTAAGATGGAGTTGGTCTGCTGCTGCAGGGCTTTCTGAAGGACTAACAGATGCTCGTTGGAGTTGCTGTCCGTACCGGGAGTATCATAGAAAGTGAAGCTGATATTCTTGTCAATGGGAATCGGGAAGCTTACTTCAATGATGCCATCAATGTATTCCGGATATTCCTCAGTAAACGCATTGGGAATATCGTTTAAGCATTTTAAGATATTGGACAGCTGTTCATGCTGCTGTAAGTGGAAGACCAGGGCGCTGTTGATTTCTCCGTCAATCTTTTTCTCGGTAAGAGGGCAGTCGCCGTTAGCGGAAAAAATGAATTTTCCCTTTTCGGCACTCCAGTTAATTACGACACGAACGGTGGAGTCTGCTTCGGAAGTCTTTAAGTTGAAGGCAACGGCAGGCTTCTGGCTGTCCTGGATACGGAACATCTTTGCGGTTTCGGAGTTAATGCTTTCCGGTAAGATTCTTTTGCCGATCATGGCGTTGATGAAAGTGGATTTACCGGAGCTGTACGTACCTACCAGACAGATATTGATATCGTTCTGGCTTAATTTTTCTCTTTTGGCTTCAAATTCATGCTTTCTGATTAAGAAGGACTTCTGAATGTCGGAATTTTTCAGTTCTTCGTCGAAGAGAGCAATGGTCTCATCACAGAAATCACTGACATTGGTAAAAATCCTGGAAACAGAAGCAGTCTCTATGAAGTTGCTGATACGGAAACGATCTTCCCCACAAGTCTTGTTGTATTCCTCTACCTTCTTCTCAAAGTCTTCATAGTCAATCTGCGTGCCCTTGAAGACGAGACTGATTTTATCACACAGGAATTGTTCCCAGATGTCATCAAAAAACTGGTTGCCCTGATTCTGCAGTAAGAATTCGCCCTGCTCCGGAGAGTACTTGATCAGGTTGGGGCACATCTTGTAAGGAATGTCTAAAAACTCTCCCTTTACCTTGGCAAGAAAGCGGATTTCCTTCTTGACAGGGTGATACATAATCATTAGTTCTTTCACGGTTAACTCCTCCCAATTTGTTTTTGTACTTAAATTAAATTATATGCTTTTAATGGGGAAATGTCAAAAATAATATTGGAAAAAGATGCAAAATTATTACATAAATAGAAAGGGGGTAATGATTGAAATTATGTTGTCGATATGATAGTATATTTTATATGTTTTTTATGATAAATGTGCAAAATAAACGGGGGACAAAGACGTATATGAAAAGACATAGTTTTATAATATGTGCTTATAAAGAATCACCTTATTTGGAAAAATGCATTAAATCTATTCTTAATCAGGAATATTTGGATGAGTCAGAAATTTTAATCTGCACATCTACGCCGAATGACTATATTAATAGATTAGCGAATAAATATCAGATAAAGCTTATTATTAATACGGAGGGTGGTAATCTTCAGAAAGATTGGAATTTTGCCTATAATTTTAGTAAAATGCAATATGTGACACTTATTCATCAAGATGATGTGTATAACAGAAATTATGCTACACATTTAATCAATGCGGTAAATAAATATCAAGACATAGCAATTTTTTATACAAAATATAGGGCGCTGAAGACTATAGCAGAACAAGAGAAGGTGAAAAGCGACATAAATTGTAGAATTCGCAATTTATTATGCTTACCCATGAGCATATCTTTTTTGCAATCTTCAAAATGGTGGAAGAGGTTAACACTGCGTTTTGGAGCCTCTATTTGTTGTTCCAGTGTTACTTATAACAAGAAAATTTTAGGAAATATTGACTTATTTGATTCGGAACTACGATATTCTCTTGATTGGGATACTTATTGGAAATTGGCGAGTCTAAAAGGAAGATTTTTCTTTGACAGAGCACCACTTACCTGCTTTCGAATTCACCAACAATCTACATCTATGAAGTGTATACAGAGTGATGATAGAGAAAAGGAAGATTATGCTATGTTTTGCAAGATGTGGCCGCGTGGCATAGCCGATTTTATTATGCATTTTTATAAACTGGCGTATTGTAATTATAAGAATTTGATGAAAGAAAATTAACAGGGAAGATATAATGAAACAGATGGAAAAATATATGCATAAAGAAAAAATCATAATGATAATTGCACCGATTACGGTAGGAGTAATATTACTTTTTGTATATGCAGTTAAGGGTATTTTTCCTTTTGGGGAAAAAAATATTTCATATTTTGATTTGTCCCAATCTATTGTCCCAATCTATTATCATACATACGATTTTTTTAACGGGAAGGTAGATGCATTTTGGGATTGGTACTCTGCGGGTGGACAGAGTATGATTGATACAGCTGGTGGATTTATTTTCAGTCCTTTTAATTTGTTTTTTCTATTTATAAAAAGAAATCAGATATTGGATGCAATGTCCCTTTTTTTGATGATTAAAATGTGTGTAAGTGCAGGGACTATGTCATTTTATTTCCGCAAAACTTTTTCGGATGTAAGTTCAGTTTGGGGTATACTGGCGGGGATATTGTATGCTTCTTGCGGCTATACCATACAGTATTATACAAACATGCACTTTTTGGATATAGTAGCTATTTTCCCAATTGTTATATATTTTACAGATCGATTAATGAAAAAGCAAAGACCTTTAGGGTATATTATTTTTATGACTCTGGGTTTTATTATTAATTTTTATCTTATGGTAATGGTAGGCATTTATTTGGTTATGTATGCTTACATTAGTATTAAGAAAAAAGAAAATATAGAAAAGAAAAGAATTGGTTCACTTCTTGGATGTGCAACTGCAATATCTTTTGGATTATCTGCAGTAATAACAATACCTACAGTGATTGCGTTGCTGGGGTCTTCTCGTACAGAGGTGACAGGTGACTCTTTATCCAGCATATTACCAGAAATTGTTTACAATCATGGATATGAAAATAAGATGCTTATGTTATATGGATGTGAGCTTCCTATAGCGCTTTTTATTGCGTACATATTAATGAATAGAAACAATTTAAGAAAAATAAGGATATTTTCAAAAGAAATTTTCATGCTTGCAATAGTTGGGCTTCCTATTTGGAGTGAACTTACTAATATAATCTGGCATGTGGGTAGTTATGTTGAGTTTCCTATGCGTTTTGGCTATATGCTGACCTTTACGGGATTTCTTTTGATGGGAAAGGTGCTGCGGCAGAGAGAAAATGTGGAAAATAAAACGAAGACTATTAAATGGCTAAAATATTTTAGAATTCCGGCAATTGCTTTCTTACCATTTATGTGTATTTCCATGTATTACTTTATGAATACATTTACTAAAAATGCAATAAGAGATACATCTTATTATCCGGCGTACTGGTCTGCGTTTTTTCTTCTAATCATGGTATTCTTATTTGCAATAATCTCGCAGGAAAGGATAGTAATTGTGACGGTTTGCAGCTTCCTGGTGGTATTGCAAGCCGGAATGGGGTGGTATGGCTTTTTGGCACCGGAAGATTATTCTGTTGAATGCACAGATAATATTATTCGGTATACGGAAAGCATTAAAGATATGGTAGAGAAAATACCGGAGAGTAGAGTTGACAGGGTTAAAGATGTTAGTGTGACGCTAAATGCAAATTATCCGCTTGTCCTTGAACAGAGTTCTCTTTCAAATTGGACGCTGGGCGCAAAACCGGCTCTTAGAAAGTTAACAAATAAACTTGGATATAGTACGGATTATACGCGTATATTGGATAATGGAGGAACAGTTTTTTCTGATGCATTGATGCATGTGACAAATACGATATCAAAGGAAGAAAGCATACAGGAGTTAGTTCGAAAAACAAATATAAGCGGGGACTATGTTTACTCGGATTCACTGTATACATATCCATTCGGAATATTAGTTTCGAAAGATATTGAAGACTGGGAAATGAAAGAGAATTGTGATAGCTTTGAAACACAAAATTCCTTGTTTCAAGCAATCAATAAAACAGACAAATCATTGATTCAAGTGACAGATTTTTCCGAAATTATTGAAGAGGAACATGTGACAGAAGATGAAACTTTTGATTATCTCTGCAAAATAATGGTAGAAGATAAATCGGCTATTTACATCCAGAATACACAAGATGAAGAAAACTCTAATTATTATACATTTAAGATTAATGGCACTCAGGTGAATATTCCGATTTTAGATGACGTTGAAAATTATGTTTATCCTGGAAATTTTAATAATGGACTGTTGTATTGCGGAACGGCAGAAAATGAAATCATAGAAATAGAAATTGAGAGCTTAAAGCCGATTCAAACAGAAGAGATAAAAATAGGTCTTTTAAGTTTGTCATTATTGAGGGAAAGTATAGAAAACCAGGAAGTTGTGGAAAGGGATGTAGTAGCGGGAAAGAAAAGTCTTCAGATTACGGTTTGGGACAATGAGATGGATGGCATTCTGATTCCTATAGGTTTTGACAGCAGTACAAAAGTAAGTGTTAATGGAAAAAAAATAAAAACTGTAGCAGTGGCAAATAAAGCCATGTATTACGTTCCTTTGGACAAGGGAGCGAATATAATAAAAATGACTTTCTGGCCTACTGGAATGAATGTTGGCTTAGTAATTACTGTCCTTAGCATAATTATATTTATATTATTTTACAAATTTCAACAGAATGTTGTGGGGGGGGAGTGGATAAGTATTTGCATGAACTTCTTAATTAGTTTATTTGCTAAATGTATATTGATTTTTATGTATATTATTCCGATAATCATAACAGTAATTGCAAAAATATGGTTTAAAATATATGTATGGAAAATGATGCAAAAATAGAGAAAATGAGGGAGATAAATAGTGTGAAAGATAGTAGAAGAAAGCCATAAATGGCGTATTTGAATAAAATGTCTAAGGCTGGAAACTTTTTGAGGTGTTATAAAGTCTGGAAACTAGATTGAGAAGTTAATGGTTCATCGAGTAATGGAGAATCTCTCCTGCTACAATAGTTTCTTGACTGATAGCTTTTGCCTTTTATTTTTCGACAAGAGCTACGGTCATATCGATTTTATAAAGATCACTCCATTTCCATCGCTTGATAGTAGACAGCATTTGGTAGATGACGGTAAGAATCATACGGGCAATAGCGACAATGGTTCTTTTCTTGCCACGACGTTTAACAAGAGATTCATATTTTTTTGTATTAAGGTGATTTGTCAGTTTTTATGGCTGTGTGAACACACTGTACTAATGAAGGTTTGAGGTAGACTCCGTCACGTGTAATCCGAACAGATTTCTACTTACCAGCAGATTCATTGTTGCCAGATATTAGAGCGGTCCAGCAACATAAGTGTTTGGAATTTGAAAACTGAGACATATCAGTACCAATTCCAGAGATTATAGTGATTGCACTATTGCGTTTGGCACCCAGAATGATACAAAGGAACTGGACAGCATTTTCAAAATCAGGATTAGAAGAAATTATAGTTACTATCATTTTATCAACATCATTGATTTGGGCTGTGATATAATCCATATGTGCATAGATGAGATGCATACGGTATTTTGTGGCATTAGTCATCTGATATCTATTTTTTCACTTGAACGGCAGGAAACAAGTCTGTAACGATAGCGAGTGTATTCCTCTGAGAATATGGACTTTCTTACAAGGAATATAGCTGCTTTTGACAAGCTAAAGCTGGAGCCAATCCTCAATCTATATTTAGAATCCTTGGTATCATCTTTGCTCCCTTTCATTTGGAATTGACAATGACAATGTTGCTTTCATCTTTTAGAAGATGAAAGACAGAATCCCAGTGTTTACCTGTGGATTCCATACAGACATCATGTCAGCCGTTGTCGAGCTGCCATTGCTTGAAGCTAAGAATTGAATTGTTAAAGGAAGAAAAGCATTTCCTTTGGGAAGAAGATTCAATGCCGCCAGTGTTTTTTTTCAATTGGTACAACAAGAAACGATTTGTGAACATCGACACCACAACAGGTTTGGTAAGTAACTTTCATAATCAGACTCCTTTCTCAAAAAATAAGAAGCCATTGACTAAACTATTACACAATTAAACATAGGTGCTTAAACAATTCTTAGTGTGCAGATTCTTGATGTCAATTATTTGTGCTTAAGAAGGCAGAACTTATACCGATTTATATGCTATCTAAAACGAAGAATTTTATTACAACATCTATGCTCGTGCTTTGCAGTATAGCTTCTTGCATATAGAGTATACTGTGAAACACTTTCATTACTATTTATGTCGCCGATTGGTGGCAGAATGGAGACCAGCTATGAAAAGTCAACCATAAATTAGCAAAAAATTTCTTTTTCATATCAGTGGTAAAAAAGGGTAACTTTAATAGAGCTCCCTTAGGGTGCTTTTTCAAAATCTATCGATA
>Ga0129314_1000053_pt1 | contig 139819 bp, 79 predicted proteins | sample O1111metagenome_FD_94431 | JGI IMG/M metagenome (GOLD analysis project Ga0129314, IMG submission 94431) | Orangutan individual fecal microbial communities from fecal samples from Wisconsin, USA - O1111 metagenome | ecosystem: Host-associated > Mammals > Digestive system > Large intestine >...
GGGCGTCTCCATGGAGTGCGAGTGCCAATGTGGGAACCATATCTTCGAAGATCATTTCATCCCGGAGATCATCCATCCCGAAACACTGGAGGTACTGCCGGACGGGGAAATGGGTGAACTGGTATTCACTACGGTAAGTAAAGAGGCAATGCCCCTGCTGCGCTACCGGACACGCGACCTTACACGGTTGCACCGGGAGAAATGCGACTGTGGGCGGACGCTGGTACGTATGGAGAAATGCCTGGGACGTACCGACGACATGCTGATCATCCGCGGCGTGAACGTTTTTCCCTCGCAAGTGGAATCGGTATTGATGGAGATGTCCGAGACCTCACCCCATTACCAACTTATCGTCCGCAGGGAAAACAATCTCGATACGCTGGAAGTTCTGGTGGAGATCGATGAGAAGAACTGGTCGGACAGCATCCGCGAACTGGAAGGGATCCGGCGACGCATCGATCAGAATATCAAAAGCTTGCTGGGGATCAGCGCGATCATCAGACTGGTGGAACCCAACAGCATAGAGCGTTCCGAAGGAAAAGCAAAACGGATTATCGACCATAGGAATAAGGGTGTGTGAGATAAATTATCAACCATTTTTGAATTCATTACCAAATCACCAAATTACCAAAATAATCAACAGAATGCATATTCAACAATTATCTGTTTTTCTGGAAGACCGGTCGGGAAGGCTTACGGGGTTAACCCGTATTCTGGCCGAACATGATATAAACATTACTGCGCTCAACCTGGCCGAGACAACGGATTACGGCATTGTGCGCATGGTGGTGGGAAGGCCTGCACTGGCAAAGGAAGTACTGGAAAAAGCAGGATTTTCGATCGGACTGACCGACGTAGCCTGCGTGAACATACCCGACGAGCCGGGTTCGCTTTATCAGATATTAAAGATACTCACTGAAGAAAATATCAATGTGGACTATATGTATGCTTTTTCAAACCGTGATGTGGCACTGGCAGTCATCCGCACAGCAGATATATCCGCCGTAACCGAGGTACTGGAAAATAGAGGTGTGAAACTACTGTCCCAATGTGATATTTATCAGCTTTGAGCAGATTTCATATTCAAGATTCAAGATTCAAAATTCAAAATTTAAGATTTAAGATTTAAGTCCACACAAATTTGTAATTATCAACTGTCAAGTGTCAACTATCAATTATCAACTATGACCCGATTCGCAAACAGTGTCACTAATCTTCGCTCCTCAGAGATACGAGACCTGATGAGCCTCGCTACGGCTCCCGATATAATCTCTTTTGCCGGTGGTATGCCTGGAAATGAACTGTTCCCACTCGAAACGATCGACCGGATTTACCAATCACTCACCGAAAAGGAAAAACAGACAGCATTACAATATGGACCGACCACAGGATTACCTTCGTTGATGGAATCATTATCAGGCTACCTGGAAAAGAAAGGGTTACCGGTAAAATCCAACCGACTGATAATCACTACAGGAGCATTGCAGGCCATCCATATCCTTGCAAAGGCGTTTATTGATCCCGGAGATCCGATACTGGTGGAAACACCCAGCTTTATCGGGGCACTCTCTGCCTTCCGCGCCTACGAGGCAAACCTGATCTCCATCCCACTAAAAGAGGACGGAATGGACACCGAAGAACTCAAAAAGAAACTCAACTCCACCCTACCCGCTCCCAAATTCCTCTATTACACGCCCAACTTCCATAATCCTGCGGGAATTATCTACTCACGGAAGGTGAAGCAAGAGATCGTGGTCCTATTGAAAGAGAGAGATATCCCCATCATCGAAGATGATGTCTACAACGATCTCTATTTTTATGAGGAGGACCTGCCGGAGATGCAGTTGATCAAGGCGGAAGACCCGAAAGGAGTCGATGTTTGCTATACCGGATCATTTTCCAGGATCCTGGGCCCCGGCTTGAGATTGGGATGGATGCTGGTGCCGGAAGAAATCTACAGGAAATGCGAACTAATCAAACAATCGATCGATGCCTGCTCACCCAGCATATCGCAAGTGATTGCCGACAAGTTTATCAGGCAGGGAGATGTCTACCGTTATACAGCAAGTGTACGGCAAGAATATAAAAAGCGCGGATTGGCCATGATCGAAGCACTGAAGGCATCCCTACCGGATTATGTATCCTTTGAAAAACCACGTGGAGGATTCTATACCTGGTTACAGTTACCGGAAGGTTCCGACGCGGCCGCTATTTTGAAAAAATCAATTGAAAAAGGGGTAGTCTTTGTGACGGGAAAAACTTTTGATCCCGACGGGATTCAAAATAATTTTATGCGGGTATCATTTTGCAATACCGACGTGGAAACCATCCGGCGGGGTGTACCACTGATTGCCGAGGCTATTAAAGAAGTGTGCGGCCCGTGAGCCGCACACCATATGATTAATTACAATCAGCCGTTTTTATCAACCTAAAAACGAGATCAATACACCTGCCGCCACTGCCGACCCGATCACGCCGGATACGTTACTGGCCATACAGTACTGCAGGATATGGTTCGACTTATCGTATTTCAATGCCAAATCATTGGCGACACGAGAGGCCATGGGAACAGCACTCAGTCCCGTAGCACCCACAAGGGGGTTGATCTTTTTCTTCGAGAACATATTAGTGACCTTCACAGCCACAATACCGCCGGCCACCGAAACGGCAAAAGCAAGGAATCCCCCTACAATAATACCCAATGTCTGGCCGGAGAGAAATACCTCCGATGTCATGGTAGCTCCTACAGTCAGCCCCAGGAATATGGTAGCCGTATTCATGATAGGACCGGAAGCAGCCTCGGCAAGGCGCCCTGTATTGGCGCCGATCTCTTTCACTAAATTACCGAATAACAACATCCCCAATAACGGGGCGGAAGAAGGGACGAAAACCGCCACAACCACTCCCAGTACGATCGGGAAAATGATTTTTACAATCTTCAGATGCTTGATATCATGCCTGGGCGGATATTGCTTATCCATCTTCTTCATATGAATTTTGAACTCCTTCTCGGTCATCAGCAATTTAGCCACCGCAGGGATGATCACCGGCACCAGTGCCATATAGGAATAGGCAGCAATAGCAATGGGGCCCAACAAATGGGGTGCCAGCTTAATAGTGGTATAGATGGCCGTTGGCCCGTCGGCACCACCGATAATTCCGAGGGAAGCAGCTTCAGGTAGCGTAAATCCCATAATAACGGCGGCAAGCAATACCGAGAAGATACCGATCTGTGCCGCACCACCGAACAATGCGAGCTTCAGGTTACGCAGCATTGGCCCGAAATCGGTAAGCGCACCCACTCCCATAAAGATGACAGGCGGCAAAATACCGGTCTTGATCAACGCATAGTAAAGGAAATTCATAATACCGTGTTGGTCAGCAATCTCAAGCAGATTCATATAACTGCCGTCGGCATGATGCACCAAAGCACTATCTACTATGCCGAGTCCTGCACCGGGCAGGTTTGCCAACAGCACGCCAAACCCTATAGGAACAAGCAGAAGCGGTTCATACTGTTTAAAGATACCGAGATACAACAAGACAAATGCGATTACCCACATCAAAATGGTCTCCCACCCTATCATGCCGAATCCGGTCATTTCTGTCAAACTGGCAAAGATTTCACTCATTTCTTATACCATTTTAATGAGTATGTCATCTTCGTCTACTGCGGCACCGTTAGCGAAGCAAATCTCTGTCACTTTACCGCTCTCTTCAGCAGCCACGGCATTATAAGTCTTCATTGACTCGATATAACCTATAATATCGCCTGCCTGCACAGTATCCCCTACCTTCACGGCAGTTTCCGAAGAATCTTTGGTAAGGAAGAATTTCCCTTCCAGCGGCGAAACCACCTCTTTTACCTGTCCATTAGAAGAGAGTGGTGCCGCATTTACTGCGGTTGGTTGCTTTACAGGAGTGGTTGACTCAACAACGGGTTGCGGCAGAGACGTTCCATCCCCGTTTCCGGGATAGGATATATTCACTACATACTCTTCATTATCAATATTGACGACCAGCGTTCTGGGCTGGAAACTATTGACATTGGTTGCCTCCGCTTTTGGAGGTACCGGAGCTGCCGATGCTTCTTTTTCTGCTTTTTTATTAGCCAATTCGGCTTCGAAGGACTTCTTGGCATCACCTGACTTATAGGCCCTGTATTGCTCCGGATGCATGGCTAATTCGAACAACTCTTCGTCGTCCTGTCCCAAATCCCAGTTATTATTCTTCATCTCTGCACGGAACTCATCCAGTTGATCAGGATAGAGTGCCTGCGGATCGCCGGTATAGAACTCACGACCCTGCTGTTTCGCCATCTCCACGATCTCCGGAGCCAGCTCACCGGGAAGTTTACCCGACTTACCCAGGATCATATCCCAGATATTATCAGCGATCATAGTCCAGCGTTCTTTGCCTTTTTCAAGCTGTAATACGTTCATCAGCGCCAGGTTCTTGACATACTGGCTGAACGGCGTGACAAGCGGTGGATACCCTATCTTGGGCCATACATAAGTTACTTCATCAAACAGTTTGATTAACAAATCGTCCTGCGTGAGTTTCGGCTGTCCGTGCTTCTTCTTCCACTTGTTGAGGGAAGAAAGGTTATTCTCCAGATCGGCCATCAGGCTGCCCATCATACCGCCGGGTAATCCTGGCGCGATCAGCAGTGAATTATTCAACCGGTTTTTTGGGTTGATGTAATAACCGAGAAAATCATCAATATATTTCTGTGTGAGCGAACGTACTTTCATATAGGCTTTCATATTGATCTCCGGCACTTTGAAACCGGCATCCTTAAGCATAGCCTGTACTGCCAGCACGTCAGCATGCCCTGTACCCCAGGCAAGCGGTTCCATACCCACATCTATATATTCCGCACCGGCATAGGCAGCTTCGAGGATGGAAGCCATCTGAAAACCGGGGCCGGCATGGCCGTGGTACTGGATAGGAATATCAGGATGTCTCTCTTTGATTTTTTTGATGATCTTACCGATGCTTGCGGGACGCCCCACGCCAGCCATATCCTTGACACAGATCTCGTCGGCACCCATTCCTATCAGGGTATCAGCCAACTCAGTGTAATATTCTACCGTATGAATCGGCGATACCGTCAGGCTGAGCGCAGCCTGGGCAATCATCCCTGCCTCTTTGGCGAATTTAATGGAATTCTCTAAATTACGGGGATCATTCAGTCCGTCGAATGAACGGGCAATATCGGTTCCCTGTTTCTTCTTCACCCGAAACATCAGCCTGCGCACATCAGCCGGTACCGGGCTCATACGTATTCCATTCAATCCCCGTTCCAGCATATGCGTTTGTATACCCGCATCATTAAAGGGCTGCGTCCATTCACGTACGGCTTTGTTAGGGTTCTCCCCGAACAGCAGGTTGATCTGCTCAAAGCCACCGCCGTTTGTCTCCACCCTGGCAAAACAACCCATATCAATAATTGCAGGAGCTACCTCCGTGAGCTGATCTACAGTGGGAACATATTTACCGGACGATTGCCACATGTCCCTGTACATAAGACTGAATTTTATCTCTCTTCCCATATTAAAAATGTATTTTTTGATTTATTTCTTCTCTATGGATTCCACATTGGCTTTTCCCTGTGTCACCACATCTACGGCTGCCACAATGGCTGCAAGTTTCTTAGAATGAACCCTCTTTCCTGCAATACCTCCGTTCCCGGCTTTACCTGCCGTCGGATCTGCCACCGGAATAAAACGATTGGTGAGACGAATCACTAAATTACCAATCACTACAACCAGCCAAAGAATAATAAAGACAGTAACCATTCCTACCACCAATAGGCCTAATGCCGTATTCAGATTTTCCATATATACCTTTTTTTAACCCAAAAGATGACAACCTAACAAAATTAAATTGAAAGGATTAGGGCAGATTTAACACAAGAATGTAAATTTCGAATTCCAAAAATACGAAAAATATCTGATTTATTGCACAAAAAACTACACTTTGCGCAATTTAAGGATTGTTTAACGTGATTTTAATATCCTCAAGGAGCATACAACCCGGGGTATATGTATGCTACCAAACCGGAGACATTGGCACATTGGTACATTGGCACATTAATTTCAATATTCGTCTTTACTGTGATTGAACTTCATCAGTTTCACCAGTTCTACCACAACAATAGGCACCAGAGAAAGAAGGCCTACATAAAGCCAGTGAGTGCCATCCATCGCCGTTACACCAAAAATTTCCATTACGCCAGGTATCACCAGTACAGCAAATAGGAGTAGAGCCGACAAGAAGATTGCTCCTAGCAATGACTTGTTACTGAATATACTTGTTTGGAAAGAAGAACGTCTGTTGGAATGCAGATTGCGTACATGTAACAATTGCGAAAAACCCAGTACGGCAAAAGCCATAGTCTGTCCTAAAGGTTGACCTCCATCCTTAAAGCCAATAATATAAGCAGCCAATGAGATCAGGCCGATAGTAGCTCCCTGGTAGCCTATTCTGCGGATCATCCCTCTGGTAAAAAATCCCTGTTTGGGATCCCGCGGTTTACGGGTCATCACATCCTTATCGGCAGGATCCATACTCAATGCCAGCGCAGGGAGGCTGTCTGTAACCAGATTAATCCATAATATAAGGATAGGAGTTAACGGATTGCCGATATTGGCAATAGAAGCGATAAAGATCAGTAATACCTCTCCCACATTGGCCGACAGCAAAAACTGTATAGCCTTTAGTATATTGTCATAAATACGGCGTCCCTCTTCCACAGCGCTTACGATGGTCGCAAAATTATCGTCCGTCAGGATCACATCGGATGCTTCCTTGGCTACTTCTGTACCCACCACTCCCATCGATACACCGATATCGGCCTGTTTGAGTGCCGGCGCATCATTCACCCCGTCGCCAGTCATCGCCACGATATCATCATGAGATTGCCAGGCTTTCACTATCCTCACCTTGTGTTCAGGAGCTACACGTGCATATACCGAATAGGCCTCTACGTCTCGATAAAGCGTGTCATCGTCCATCTCTTCCACATCGGTGCCGGCAACAGCTTTATCCCCTTCATTGTAAATCCCTATCTCACCGGCAATAGCGACTGCTGTCACCTTATGGTCACCGGTGATCATCACGGGACGAATCCCGGCTGTCTTGCATTTTTTCACTGCTTCCACTACTTCGGGGCGGGCCGGATCAATCATACCGAGCAGCCCCACAAAGATGAGATCCTTCTCAATCGTTTCCGCATTCACCTCATCAGGGAGGGTATCTATATCTTTGTATGCAACGGCCAGTACACGTAATGCCGACTGCGCCATCCGTTGATTTTCTTCTTTGATGGTCTCACTATCTTCTTCGGTAATGGGACGCACTTTTCCGTGGATAAGTATCTGCGAGGAAACCGCAAGTACCTCATCCAGTCCCCCTTTCAGATTTACACGGAATTTCCCGTCCTCCATACGGTTGATGGTCGACATTCTTTTCCTTTCGGAGTCGAACGGCACTTCTTCCACACGGGGGAAGCAGCTGTCCAATTCATTTTTATCCATTTTCAATCCGAGAGCAGCAGCCACAATAGCAGTTTCCGTAGGATCTCCGGCAATCTCATGTTCTCCACCTGACAACATTTTAAGATGTGCATCGGTACAGAGCAAAGATGATTGCAGCAACATCTGCTCATCGCTATCAAGTTCTTCGGGAAGCGGTGGATTGCGGAAATCGATGCGGTTACCACCTGTCCATCCTTCCACGACGGTCATTTTATTCTGTGTAAGCGTACCTGTTTTATCGGAGCAGATCACCGTGACACTCCCCAATGTCTCTACTGAAGGCAATGTACGCACGATGGCGTTCAACTTCACCAGGCGCTGTACGCCAATAGCCAATACAATAGTGGAGACTATCTGCAATCCTTCAGGGATAGCCGCTACTGCCAGGCTGACAGCCATCATCAGCATCTCTAACCAGTGATTGCCGTACAAGACGCCTATAATAAATATAAAGACACAGATCCCCAGCGCTACATAACCCAACACTTTACCGAGTTGTCCGAGACGTTTACTCATCGGCGTTTCCGTATCCTGCGTATTTTGGAGCATATGGGCTATCTTGCCCACTTCGGTTTCCATTCCGGTACCGACCACCACTCCTTTACCACGTCCGTACGTTACAGTACTGGTAGAAAAAGCCATGTTATCCCGGTCACCCAAAGGAAGTTCTTTCGCCTCCAACACTTCCTCACTCTTCTCTACAGGTACCGACTCACCAGTGAGAGCCGATTCCTGTACTTTCATATTCACCGCCTCTATCAGACGCAAATCGGCAGGGATAATATCGCCTGTATCCAACACCACTATATCGCCGGGCACAATTTCCGTGGATGTGATCTCTGTCACCTGTCCTTCCCGTAACACTTTCGAATGAGGTGAACTCATCTTGTTCAACGCATCCAACGACGATTGTGCCTTTTTCTCCTGTACCGTACCGATCACCGCGTTGATCACCAATATCGCCAGTATCACAAAAGCTTCTACCAATCCTTCGCCCTCCATGACGCCGATCACTCCCGACACGACGGCAGCGATAAGTAAAATAACTACCATGATGCTCTTGAATTGTTCAAAGAACATCATCAGGAGTGTTTTCTGTTTTTGGGATTGGAGTTGATTGGGGCCATACCGGGTAAGCCGTTCTTTCACTTCATCTTCCGAAAGTCCTCTATCTGATGAAACTTTTAATTGTTGCAATATCTCTTCAACCGGTTGACTGTAATAGCGATCTTTCATTCTTTAATCTTTTAAATATAAACGTGCGTCTTCATGGCTGGAGTAACCCTCCTGAAACATATGCAGAATAAACAAACGGTAGAAAAAAATGTTTATCCCTTCCCTACTCCTCTTTAGACAATTCACTCCACTATATGTTATATAACATAATTATGGAATCACTGTTTGTCATACGTTTTTTATATATTGCGGCGCTGTTTTGGATAGCATGACTTTGCCGGTATTTATACCACGGCAAAGTCTTTTTTCATACAATTAAAAATTAGGATCAAGAACTAAGACTATAGAAATTCAAGATTAAGATTCAATATTCAAGATTTTCAAACTTCTTGACTTCTTTATTAATTAGTCTTATGGGCATATTAATAACATTATAATATTTTCTAATCATGAAACGAGCAAGAGAACTATTCTCACACGGACACATGATTATTGCGAGTTCAAACAAATTTAGATATTCACTCGCCATGGCATAGCTCAAGTAAACTTGGCTCTGCCCATTTGGCTTAACGCGAATATTCCATACACATCAACAAAAAAAATAAAAAAGCGTATGAAAGTTTACAAAACAAACGAAATCAGGAACATTGCCCTCATTGGCAATGCAGGCTCAGGTAAGACCACTCTCGCAGAAGCCATGCTTTTCGAGTGTGGTCTTATAAAACGACGCGGTACTGTAGACGGAAAAAATACCGTGAGTGACTACTTCCCTGTAGAAAAGGAATATGGATATTCCGTCTTCTCCACTGTTTTTTCATACGAGTGGAAAGAGAAACTGATGAATTTTATCGATTGTCCAGGCTCGGATGATTTTGTGGGAGGAGTTGTTTCAGCCCTCAATGTTACGGATATGGCACTGATGCTGATCGATGCTGCCAACGGGATAGAAGTTGGCACCGTCAATCAGCTCCGCTATGTGGACGACCTGAATAAACCGCTCCTTTTCCTGATGAATCAGATGGACCATGAGAAAGCAGATTACGACAACACCCTTGCAAGCCTGAAAGAACAATATGGTAACAAAGTCGTACCGGTACAATATCCTATTGGCAGCGGCAGTTCTTTCGACGGGATCGTGGATGTATTGAAGCAAAAGCTGTATAAATGGAAACCGGGTGCTACAGCCCCCGACGTATTGGAAATCCCCGATAGTGAGAAGGAAAAAGCGGGAGAATATTATCAGACTTTGTTGGAAGCAGCAGCCGAAAATGATGAAGGTCTGATGGAAAAATATTTCGATCAGGGTTCCCTTACCGAAGAAGAGATGCGAGACGGTATCCACAAGGGAATGATCAGCCGCAGCCTCTTCCCGCTCTTCTGTGCGTCAGCAGAAAAAAATATGGCTGTGCACCGTATCATGAACTTCCTGAGTATGGTGGCGCCCTCTCCGCTTGATGTCCCTACCCCTCTTAACAGCGAAGGGGAAGAAGTGAAACCCGATGCATCAGCCCCCACAAGTTTGTTTTTCTTTAAAACAACGGTCGAGCCCCATATCGGGGAAGTTTCCTATTTTAAGGTAATGTCAGGCTCGGTGAAAGAAGGCGACGATCTCGTCAATGCTAACCGCGGTTCAAAAGAACGCCTCGTACAGCTTTATACCGTGGCCGGACAGATCCGCAACAAAGCGGAAGAGTTACAGGCTGGCAGTATCGGCGCAGCGGTAAAACTGAAAGACGTGCGTACAGGAAATACACTCAACTCAAAAGATACCGAGAACAAGTTTGACTTCATCCGTTATCCGGAACCCCGTTACCGCCGGGCGATCAAGGCTGTCAACGAGTCGAACTCCGAAAAGCTGAGCGAAGCCCTCACCCGCATGAAAGAGGAAGATCCCACCTGGTTGGTGGAAAACTCCAAGGAACTGAAACAGACTATTGTCTCCGGACAAGGCGAATTCCACCTGAGAACATTAAAATGGCGGTTGGAAAACAACGATAAGATCGAGATTGAATTCCTGGAGCCCAAGATCCCTTACCGCGAAACCATTACGAAGTCGGCGCGTGCCGATTACCGCCACAAAAAACAGTCGGGAGGTGCCGGCCAGTTCGGTGAGGTGCATCTTATTGTAGAGCCTTATACCGAAGGGATGGCTGTGCCGGAAGTTTATCGTTTTAACGGGCAGGAATACAAAGTACAGAACCGCGATACACAGGAGATCAACCTGGATTGGGGCGGCAAACTGGTATTTGTGAACAGTATCGTGGGTGGAGCCATTGACGCCCGCTTCCTGCCTGCTATCTTGAAAGGGATCATGGCCCGTATGGAACAGGGGCCCCTTACCGGATCGTATGCCCGCGACGTACGCGTGATTGTGTACGACGGCAAGATGCACCCTGTGGATTCCAATGAAATCTCTTTTATGCTCGCAGGACGCAATGCGTTCAGTACCGCCTTCAAAAATGCAGGGCCCAAGATCCTCGAACCTGTCTATGATGTAACGGTATCCGTACCGGGTGAATATATGGGCGATGTGATGAGTGACCTGCAGGGACGCCGTGCCATGATCATGGGTATGGAAAGTGAAAAAGGATTCGAAAAACTGAAGGCGAAAGTGCCCCTGAAAGAAATGAGTTCCTACTCCACATCGCTGAGTTCCATCTCCGGTGGAAGGGCTTCTTTTTCCATGAAATTCTCGAGCTATGAACTGGTTCCTTCCGATGTACAGGAAAAACTGTTGAAAGCGTATGAGGCACAGGAAAAGGAAGAGTAACAATAACCACACACTACTTCAACATCAGGGGCGACCGTTTGGCCGCCCCTGTTTGATTATTCTCCCAATGTACCCGAAAATCGTTCTATATATTCACTCGGACGCATATTGAATTCCTTCTTGAAGCAGGAACTGAAATACTTAGGATCGTTGAAACCCACAGCATAAGCCAGATCCGATATCCGGATATTCCGGTTTTGATCCATGATCCGGCAGGCCGCTTTTAGCCTGATATTCGTGATAAATGCCGAAGTATTCAATCCTGTAAGGGTTTTCAGCTTATTATACAGCGTGGACTTGCTTACGTTCATCTCTTCCGAGAACTGTTGCTGGTCAAATTCCGTATTATCTAAATGCCGGTTTACGCAATCGATCGCTTTTCGTATGAATTCTTCGTCGAGATTGGTGAATTCCAGGTCTTTCAATTCAAATACCAGCTGGTTTTTAAAATCCCGTGCTATGCGTTCCCGGCTTTTTAAGAGATTTTTGATACGCGCATGCAGTACGTTCAGGTTAAAAGGCTTACTGATAAATGCATCGGCTCCCGACTCATAGGCATCGGCGCGGTCTTTCTCATCGGTTTTGGCCGTCAGTAAGATAATAGGAATATGACTATATTCAATATTGTTCTTCAGCGATCTGCACAGTTCCACGCCATCCATTTCCGGCATCATAATATCCGAAACAATAATATCTATTTTTTCATGTTCGAGAATAAGCATCGCCTCTTTTCCGTTTGTAGCAGTCAATACATGATAATCCCTGTTTAACAACCGATGAATAAGCTGCAATATCTCCGCATTGTCTTCCACAACCAATATGGATGATGTTTTTTGTTTTTTCGTCGTAGGTACGTTTTCTTCTGCTATCGCAGGGGCTTCAACGATTGTCGGCTCCCGGACGGTTTCAAATTTATTCGTATCGATTTCTGAATCCTCGAAACAGGAGACATCGATGGGAAGAATGACCGTGAATTCAGTTCCTTTACCGATCTCGCTTTCCACCTGTATCGTCCCGTGATAGAGGTTGACAAGGTCTTTTACCAGTGATAATCCGATGCCGGTACCAGTAGTTTTGTGCCGACGGTAATTTCCCTCGTAGAACCGTTTGAATAATGTTTGCTGGTCTTCTTTCGAGATTCCCGCTCCATCATCTTTTACCGATACCAGGATATGGTCTTTTTCTTCATCCCGGTATGATAGAGTTACCCGTATGGAGCCCCCTTCCGAAACATATTTGGCAGCATTTGAGACCAGATTGTAGAGAATCTTGTCCAATTTGTCAATATCAAACAATCCCTGGATATTTTCCGGATCACTCACGTAGGAAAAATGAAGTTTCTTTTTCCTGATCAGCGGATAAAACGACTCGATAGCGTTCCTTATAAATTCGGAGATATTACCGTATGCAACGCGTAATCGCAAATTCCCTGACTCGGCTTTCCTGAATTCCAGGATTTGTTGTAACAACCGGGACAACCGGTTGATATTCTGCCCCATAGTCGCATACAGGTCGTCATTCCGGGGTGATATTTGTTGCAATTCATCCACTGTAGCCGAAATAATGGTGAGCGGTGTCAGGAATTCATGCGTGATATTCGTGAAAAACTGTAGTTTGGCATGGTTGAGTTCTTCTGCTTTTTCCTGTTCTATCTCTTTATACCGTAATTGATTACGAAGATGTATGCGATTCAGGATATTCCGGTAGATCGCATAACCGATCAGCACGAAAGTACAAACATAGATGACAAAAGCCCACCATGAAAGCCAGAACGGGGGCAGCACATTGATTCGCATCTCTTTAATCTCATCGTTCCACACGCCATTCTGCGTAGTCGCCCTCAATTGAAAAACATACTGTCCCGGCGAAAGATTATTGTAATAAGCCACATTTTGTTTCGAATCGGCATATGTCCAGTCCGGATCAAACCCGGCCAGTTTATAGGCATATCTGTTCAGTTCGGGATTTTTGTAATTGAGGGTCGCAAAATGGATACTGAAATTGTTATACTTATGCGGAATCGTGATCCGATCAGAGAAAGAAGGGACTTTTTCAGATATTTTGCCGGTTATTTCCTTATCCAGGTTATAGAAAGAGGTGTTCAATACCCTTATATCGGTTATATAAAACGGTGTCGGATTGATCTCTACCTCTATATTATCGGGATTGAACCTTACCAATCCTTTATACCCCCCAAAAAACAACTCTCCGTTATGATTACAGGATGATTTCGATATGAAAAAGTTATCGCATAACCCATCGGCTGTAGTATAAACCCGATAGCTTGTCAGTTCGGCTGTTTCATTGAACGAGAGCCTGGCAAGTCCGTTGCTTGTACCGATCCACAGATTTCCCTGCCGGTCTTCCCTGATGGAACTAATCAGGGTTCCCAGAATAGAGAATTGGGGCGATTTGTCGATAAACGAGTCCGACACTTTGTCGTACAGGTACAACCTTCCGTTTTCGGCTCCCGCCCATAAACGTCCGAAGGTATCATAATGCAGCACATTGATGGTGTGAGCGGATATCTTTCCATTTTCAGCAGTATAGTTCCTGAAAGTGAGTCCTTCTTTACGCCAGGGATCACCTTCCACCGATATTATACCATTACCGATCGTTGCAACCCATATTCTGCCGGTATCGTCTTCCGCGATATCGATCATACTTGACGGCTCCAGGCGCTTACCATCGATAATGATCTCATCGAAAGTAACTCCTGTATTATCGCTGAGCCAGACACCCAGCCCATATTGCGTTCCAAGCCAGCAATTCTGCTGTCGGTCGATGTAAATGCTCCGTATACGATTATCACTGATGAAACTGCAATTCTCTTCAGTATACGTTTTGACAGGTTTTCCTTTTTCATATACCCATAACCCGCCTCCATACGTACCGAAAAGTATTTCGCCGGTATTACGCTGCTTGATATCATACGTTGTAATTTGACCCATTCCGTTGAATTCAGGCAAGGCCAGTTGCGAGATAGTCTTTCCCGATTTTTTATCATGCAGGACAACTCCGTATGTACCTACACCCATCCACATATTATCATCATTATCTAAAAAAACCGACCGTATCGCTCCGGTAGGTATCTCCGGAAGATCTACACCAAAAAAATTGAACTTCGACTTTTCCGTATTTATAAACAAGACACCTCCGCCGATAGTACCGATCCAGATATTTTCCTTGTTATCCCGGATAATGGAATTGACCTCGTTGGAGGGAAGCTTATTGGTCTTATGAGTTGTACTCCAATTGATAAATCCGGAAGGGTTATCATATTCCAGCATACTAAGGCCGCTACGGGTACCGATCCACAGGGAATTGGTATTGATATCTTCACAGATATCATAGACAAGGTTATCCGACAAACTCTCCGGGTCGTTGGTATCGTGCCGGTATGTCTTCAACCGGAGGTTCCCCATATCACGGGGATTTTCAAGCAGATGAAGACCTTCACCCCATGTTCCTATCCAGATATTTTTCCTACCGTCTTCATAAATCGCATGCGCCGAGTTGCGCTGATTCAGTTGCGGATAAGCGTAAAAGATATTTTTAGAGGGAGAATACCGGTATAATCCGCTATTCCACGTGCCGATCCATATTTCACCGGAGGTATCTTCAATAATAGATTTAACCGAACCGGTTATGGTAATATCGCCAATTCTTTGCAGGCTATGGTGGGTAAAGGTATTCTCCCGGGGATCATATCGGAATAGTCCGTCATCCAACCCGATCCAGACCTCATTATTTTGGGTTACGAGAATACAGGAGACCACCTTGTTGCTTGTATTCCGGATCTCAACCGGCTCAAACGTCCCCGACCTCTTATCGAACCGGTTCATCCCGTTATACGTACCAACCCAAAGATTTCCGTGGTCATCATCTGCAAGACAATAAATATTATTGCTCGTCAGTACAGGCGATTTAAGGTGGTTGGAGCTATAGACCGTTATCTGGTATCCGTCGTACCTGCACAGTCCGTTTCTCGTGGCAAACCACATAAATCCCTCCCGGTCCTGGTATACTTTCTGTATTTCATTGGTGGGAAAACCATCCGTCGTACTCAGGATATTAAAATCCAACCCAACGCTGCTCTGTTGAGAATACATAAAATCTGTACAGCCGAACAGTAAAATGAAAACGGCGTAAAGTAATGTTAAATGACCGGGTAGAATATCTGGTGACAACTTCTTCATCAAAATCAGATTTTTCACAAAAATAGCGAAAGTCGAATGCAGAGCCAAGTTTACTAGAGCTATGCTGAGGCGCATCTTATATTCTACAAAAATAAGAAAACTCAACTTGGTTCAGAAAGAATTTATGTGAAAAGATAACTTATCAGGAAAAGGAGTCTACCAATAAACTTAGCTAATTATTAAAGGATTAGCGGTAAAACGCTATGTTAAAATAGAGTTGTCTTCATATTTTTCCACCTTTTTGAGTGATAATTAGAGTTGATTTATACCCCGCCGGTCTACCTTTGCCCACTGTGAGTCTTAAATAATATTTTAATATAATTAAATGAAATTTGCCTATGAATAAAAAGCCTGAGATCTTTAAAAAAATTTGATTTTATAGAGAGATATTGATTTTATTGTAAAGATCAACCTTGAAAGCTTAAAAAGTTCAAAAACCTACTAGACATTATATTGATTTAAGAGTAAAATGCCGATGATCAGGCATCTAAAAACCTTATTCATATAAACTCCAATGTAATATCATTACTAAATTATTAATCTATGTACAAACTAAAAACATTTATTACATGTATCGCCTTATGCTTATGCAGCATGACGGTGTTTGCACAAACCAGCGTAACCGGTAATGTTTCCGACCTGAATGGCGAAGCAGTTATTGGTGCGAGTATACTGGAGAAAGGCACTACCAATGGTACCATAACTGATATCGATGGTAATTTTACCCTGAACGTATCCCCGGGAGCCACCCTTCAGATCAGCTATATCGGTTATATAACACAGGAAGTACCTGTAACCGGCCGGTCATTGGCCATTATCCTTGAAGAAGACACCCAAACCCTCGATGAAGTGGTAGTTGTAGGTTACGGTACGCAGAAGCGTTCGGACATTACCGGTTCGGTTACCTCAGTGCCAAAAGAACGCTTGAGCAACTTGCCCGTGCAAAACATTGCGCAGTCCATCCAGGGTGTGGCTGCCGGTGTGAACATCACCCAGACTTCATCCGTGCCGGGTGATGCCGCAAGTATCGTTACCCGCGGTAGAAGTTCGGTAAACTTGAGCAATTCCCCGCTGATTGTGGTGGATGGTGTAGCCATGTCGGTGGATGCCTCGCTTAACGATGTCAATCCCAACGATATTGAATCTATCGAGATTCTGAAGGATGCTTCCTCTGTTGCTATCTATGGTGTGCAGGGTGCCAACGGTGTAATCCTTATCACTACCAAGCGTGGGGCTTCTGCCAAACCGACTGTCCGCTACGGCGGTTGGGTCGGGTTCTCCGAAATTGCCCACGTGCTTGAACCGGGTTCGACCGACCAGTTGCTTGAACGTTATGCCGAATATGCGCGTATCCAGAATAAACCGTTAAACCCCGATTACGGTGGTGTGCAGTATGCTTACGAGGTGGATAATTTCAGGGCAGGTAAGACCATTGACTGGATCGACGAAGTAACCCAGCAGGGTATCATCCAGAACCATAACCTGAGTATAAGCGGAGGCGACGAAGCTGCCAGATATTATGTAGCCGGTGACTTTATGGATCAGCAAGGCGTTGTGAAAGGTTATAACTACAAGCGTTATGCCGTTCGCAGCAACATCGACGTGAAGCCCACGAAATACGCCACCATCGGCTCAAGTCTTTCCATTACGGCTCACAACCGCGACGGCGGCCGTGCCAATTTGCTGAATGCTGCCGCCATGTCTCCCTATGCTAAAATGTATGAAGACGACGGCGTGACCTACACGCACTATCCCATGTACGCAGAAACATTGTGGGCAAACCCCTTGCTGAATACTACATTGAACCCCAAACGCCGCTCGTTCAACATCTCCGTCAACGGTTATGGCGAAATAGACTTTGGTAATTTACTGAAACCGCTTGCCGGCTTGAAGTATCGTTTGAACGGTGGTTTTACCTATATCCCTACCCGCAACAATTACTATGAGGGTGAATCCGTCTACAACGAAAACGGCTATGGATACATCTACAACTCCGAATCGCAGTATTACCTGATAGAGAACATTCTTTCTTATGCGAAGGACATTCAGAGGCACCACTTCGACTTTACAGGCCTGTTCTCCGCTTCGAGCAAGTATTGGCAGGAGGCGTATGCCTACTCCCGTATGTTCCCGAACGACAACCTGGGCTGGGGCAACCTGGAGACCGGTTCCACGCAATCTGTCTCATCCGAGGCCGACCTGCGTCGTCTTCAATCCCTTATGGGTCGTCTGAATTACAACTATGATAGCCGATACCTGTTTACCGCGACAGTCCGTCGCGACGCTTCTTCTGTATTTGGAGACGATACCAAGTGGGGAACTTTCCCCTCTTTCGCCATCGGCTGGAATGTAACCCGTGAAGAGTTTGCCCAACCCATCACCAATGTACTCAACAGTTTGAAGCTCCGTACTTCCTATGGATATTCCGGTAATGCTTCGCTGCCTGTATACAGCTCATTCTTCAAGTTGACATCGAATACTTTGGCTATGGATGGCAGTACTACCACTACCATGAAGGTAGGTACACGTATGGGTAACTCCAGTATCCAGTGGGAGCGCACCAAGTCGCTTAACATCGCTGCCGACTTCGGTCTCTGGAGCAATCGCCTCAATGGTACTATCGAATGGTACGACCGTACGACCGACGGCGTATTACTGCTCCAAAGCCTGAACACCATTTCCGGTTTTGCCGATGTATGGGACAATATTGGTGTGCTGAACAATAAAGGTATAGAACTTACCCTGAACTCCACCAATATTGATACGAAAGACTTCCGGTGGAACACCACACTTGTGTTCTCAAAGAATACCAGCAAGTGGGTGGATGTATATGGAGACGGCAAGAGTGATCTCAGTAACCGTTGGTTTATCGGAAAACCTTTCGGTGTGATTTATGACTATACGAAGGTCGGTATATGGCAAGAAGATGAGATTGGCAAACCTGTTTCCGAAGGCGGCAACATCGGTTGGGATGATTCCGCTGTCGCCGGTGATTTGAAGTTGGCTGATATCGGCAGTCCCGATGCAGACGGTGACGGTCTTCCCGAAGACGGACCCGACGGTAAAATTGACAATAATGACAGACGGGTTCTTGGCACTACACAGCCCAAATGGACAGGAGGTCTGACAAACACATTTACATATAAGAACTTTTCATTGAGCATCTTCATTCAAACTGTCCAGGGTATCATGAGCAACAACGGTGTACTCGCTACGGCTTCCGATGAGCTTGGCCGTCGCAACGGTCCGGCTGAGGTTGGTTTCTGGACACCGGAGAACAGGAGCAACGAATGGCGTTCACTTGGTAACCACTCCAACTCACACGGTTACGGATTCCCGAGCGATGCCAGCTACACCCGTATCAAGGATGTCACGTTGAGCTACCGTTTGCCGAAGTCTCTGTTGAATAAAGCCGGTTTGAGCGATATTCAGTTCTATGTAAGCGGACGCAATCTCTACACGTTTACCAACTGGATTGGTTGGGATCCGGAAGCCAGATATATCACACGTGGATCAGATAATTGGGATGTGAACTACCCCCTTACGCGCGACGTCGTATTTGGCCTTAATGTCACTTTCTAAAGTATTAACCTGATAAAAATGATTAAAATGAGAAATAAATTATTCATCTTTTCATTGGTTGCCCTGGGCATGACCCTCTTTTCATGTGGCAGCGACTATTTGAAAGAAGATCCGTATAGTTTTGATGCCACCGGTGCGACAGACAATGCCACCGTGGATGCACAGTTGGCGGGCTTGCACCGCATCGTTGCCGAAATCGGCGGTTATTCAAGCAATCAGGGTTATTGGGGTATCTGGCAGATAGGTACTGACGTTTGTTCTGCCGGCGCAACGCAAGGCGTAGAGAATCCATTCTACCAGTATGCCGACCTGAATTCCGAAAATGCGGGTGTTTCTTATCTTTGGGGCAAGCTGTATGAATTCATTAACAATGCCAACCTTATCATTACGGCTGTTGACGAAGTGAATCCGGCTGCAAGTGCCGAAGCACGCTTCTTCCGTGCGTATGCCTACGACCAGTTGGTTACCCTTTGGGGTGATGTACCTCTGTTGAGCGCTCCGGTGTCTGTGCCGACATTCAACTTCACCCGCCAACCGGTTGCCGAAGTGGATGCCCTCATCGACGAAGACATCACCTATGCGGTTGCCAATCTGCCTGAAGTGGGTGCCGCAGCCAAACCAAGCCGTTGCAATAAGGATATGGCACGTCAATTGGGTGCCCAGGCATATCTTCGTATGGGTATGCGCGATAACAGCTACTATGCTAAGGCAGAACAAATGGCTACCCAGATTATTGATGGTGGCAAGTACAAGCTGATTGAAGCCCGTTACGGTAAGTACCTTGGAGAAGGCGGCGATTATTATCGCGATATGTTCCGTTTCGGGAACCAGCGCCGTTCGGAGGGTAATACCGAAGCCATCTGGACATTTGAGATGGAATATAATGTCAATGTTACGGGCGGGACTATCGACAATCCGCAACAGCGCCGCGTGTGGCAACCCGCACTGCATAAGATTGATATCGGTTATGCCAACTGCGATTCCCTCGGAGGCCGCGGCAACGGCCGCCTGCGCCTGAGCAACTTCATGAAGTATTATGCGTGGAGCGGTATGCAGGGCGACATCCGCAATTCCAACTTCAACATCCGCCGTACAGTTTATTATAACAAACCGGACTTTACCGGCGCAGATATTGATGTGGATGCCAATGGTTGGCGGGTAGCTTCAGGAACCGGTGTAAGGAAAGTACATGTTGAGTTGGGTGATCCCATCATCTTATACGCTACTGACAGTATAGAAACGATGTACACCTATTGTACCAAGTGGGGCGGTTATGACCCGACGGATGACTTCGGTTATGCTGTCGTAAAAGACTGGCCGATGATGCGTCTGGGCGAAACCTACCTGCTGCGTGCGGAAGCCCGCTTCCGTCAGGGCAACACTGCCGGTGCTGCCGACGATATCAACGTATTGCGCGACCGCGCATTCAAGGAGTACCGCCAGCTTGTACCCGATGCAGGTAAAGTATCAGCTTCGGATATCAATATGGACTTTATATTGGATGAACGCGCCCGCGAACTGATCGGTGAGGAGAATCGCCGTATGACATTGCACCGTACAGGCATGTTGGCTTCACGTATTCCTTTGAACGATGACCTTTATAAACCCATCACCGGTTTTGATGCAAACAAGCATACGCTGCTGCCGATTCCTCTCTCAGAGATCCAGCGTAACAAGGAGGCTGAACTGAAACAGAATCCGGGTTACTAAAAAGACAAAGTTCTGCATAGACGTTTTTGACAAGTTTCAAGGATAGCGGAAGCGGGGCTTGCTTCGGGTTTGGGGCATTGCCCCGCTTCTTTTATTCTTTGCCATCAGTATTGAAAGGTATTATTGATCGATATTGCACCTTCCTGAAACATTTATAGGGGGTATTTCCTTAAAATAAAATCCTAATGAATAAATCATTAAACACCTAAATATCAACACGATACAATTCTATTGGAATTTATTCAACAATGATTAGGTAAAATCATTTAGTTGAAGTTTATTTGCATCGCTGATAAATCATTTTAATCGTATTATGAAAAAGTGAACGATTTTTGGCAGGGAAATTCTTTCCCCAAAGACCATGCTATAAGATACTGATAACACCCAAGGTTGCTGCGGGAGTGGCGGTAAACGATACCCCTAACGGAAAGTTCGAGTGCCTGAGGATCAATTTCATATATATTTGGCTGCCGATGAGATAGACTACATGCAGAATTCGGCTTCAAGAATGATTTTGAATGATAATTAAACGTTTTTGAGTGATAAAATAACCCGATATTGAGAGATAAATGAGATATTTGCACTTTATTTTAACAAACAAACTCTCTGAATTATGAACTACAAGTTTTACGATTTGTCTGTAATGGTATTCTTCTCGGTAATAATTGTCTGCTTTACTGCGTGTGCTCCGAATCAGGATAATAATAAAACACATGAAAAAACAGATGTAAAAGAAGTGATTGATATCATTACCAAAGTAAACAACTACTGGCAGGCCAATCACCCGGAACACGGCAATGCATTCTGGCACAGAGCGGCCTATCATACCGGCAATATGGCTGCTTATGAAGTGACCGGAAAAGAGGCGTACAGGGCATATTCCGAAGCCTGGGCAGAACACAACGAATGGAAAGGAGCCAAATCAGACAATAAGGAGAACTGGAAGTATTCATACGGGGAGTCTGACGATTTTGTGCTTTTCGGAGATTGGCAGATATGTTTCCAGGTATATGTCGACCTGTATAATCTGGATGAAACAAAAGACGAAAGAAAGATTGCACGTGCAAAAGAGGTGATGGAGTACCAGATGGGCACACAGCAGAATGATTACTGGTGGTGGGCCGACGGGTTGTATATGGTGATGCCCGTGATGACCAAACTACATAATATAACAGGAAATAAGCTTTACCTGGAAAAACTCTATGAATATTTCTCCTTTGCAAAAGAACTGATGTACGACGAGGAAAGCAATTTGTTTTACAGGGACGCCAAATATATCTATCCTGCTCACAAGACAAACAACGGGAAGAAGGACTTCTGGGCGCGTGGTAACGGATGGGTATTTGCCGGACTGGCTAAAGTGTTGCAGGATCTGCCTGAAAACGATCCTCACAGGGATGAATATATAAGCATATATCGTGATATGGCGAAAGCGCTTGCCGGTTGCCAGCAGGATGAGGGATTCTGGACAAGAAGCCTGTTAGATGCCAACCATGCTTCGGGATACGAAACCAGTGGAACTGCATTCTTCCTTTATGGCTATTTATGGGGAATAAACAATGGTTTCTTTGATAGAAATGAATATGACCCTGTGGTGGAGAAAGCATGGAATTACCTAGCCGATATCGCGTTGCAGGATAACGGTAAAGTAGGCTATGTACAACCTATCGGTGAACGGGCCGATCAACATACTGTAAACGCGGAAACCACTGCCGATTTCGGTGTAGGTGCTTTCCTGCTGGCTGCCTCTGAGATGGTGAAACATTTGAAGTAAGAATCATATGAAACGAGCATTATTATTTATAGTATCCTCTCTGTTAATAATTATATCACTTTATTCCGCGGAAACTGTGAATGATTCACCCGTTGCATCGGCAGAGAGTGATCGTGCATACTGGACCGCGTTAGCATACAGGATCGCCGCGCCTGTACTTGAAAATATGAGTAAAGGCGAATTGAAAAAGAATATGCAGGTGGAAGTCAGTCCCACATGGGATGGACGAGATAAAGACGTTACCTATATGGAATGTTTCGGAAGGCTGATGTCGGGTATAGCGCCCTGGCTTAGCCTGCCGGATGATAATACGGCTGAAGGGATACAAAGGAAACAACTCCGGGAATGGGCATTGAAGAGTTACGCGCATGCGGTCGATCCTGAAAGCCCCGACTACCTGTTATGGAGAAATGAAGGGCAGCCGTTGGTGGATGCCGCTTATATCGCCAGTAGTTTTCTGCGTGCCCCCGAACAGTTATGGAAACCTCTTGACGAGGTAACCAAAGAGCGGTATATCAAGGAATTCCAGCAACTCCGCCGTATCGATCCCCCTTACACCAACTGGCTCTTGTTCTCGGCAATGGTCGAAACTTTCCTGATGGAAGCAGGAGCGCAATACGATATGTACCGCATACACAGTGCTATCAGGAAGATCGATGAATGGTACGTGGGCGACGGATGGTATTCCGACGGAGAGCATTTCGCTTTCGACTACTATAACAGCTATGTGATACAACCGATGTATGTGCAGGTTCTTCAGGTACTTGTAGACAGAAAAATACCGTTGAGGGACAAAAACCCGGAATCAGTTCGGAAGGATCTGGATATCGCGAAAAAACGGATGCAACGCTTCGGAATTATATTGGAGCGCTTTATTTCTCCCGAAGGAACCTTTCCGTTGTTCGGACGTTCCATGACCTACCGCCTGGGTGTATTCCAACCTCTATCCATGCTCTCATGGAAGGAACTTCTACCGGAAGAACTGGCCGAAGGGCAGGTCAGAAGTGCACTCACTGCTGTCATGAAACGGATGTTCATGAACGAAGGTAATTTCAATGAAGGAGGATTCCTGCAACTAGGATTTGCCGGCCACCAACCCAATCTTGCCGACTGGTATACCAACAACGGTAGCATGTATCTCACCTCGGAAGTGTTTCTACCACTGGGATTACCTGCGGATCATTCATTCTGGACCTCTGCCGCGGAAGACTGGACAACAAAAAAAGCATGGCACGGGAATTCCTTTCCCAAAGACCATGCTATAAGATACTAATAAGGTTATCTCAACACCTTACAGATCGTTTACGCTAATAGTGTAGCTGTAGGAATATTCCTTATCCATGAACCGGTATTGGTCTAACGGTTTTGCTCCCCACGACTGCAACCCACCTACACCTCGCTGGAACAGGTCTACGCACAGTACAACTTCGTGACGGGGTAATACATCCGACCAGTGCTGTTGTTTCTTGGTCATGCCCGGATCAAGGTCTTCAGGACGGTTGTTCGTGGCACTTACCGATAACGGCTGCGCACCATCGATTCTGACACCTTTACCCTCTTTATTTTTCAAAGTGAGCCAACGTACATCGGTTTTATTTCCTGTTTCCTGAGGGCGATAATAGGGAAAAGCCTGTTTCTCTACCTTTCCGCTCCAGATACCCATAAATGTATCGTGTTTCCGGTCCACATAGTTTTCACGAGGGCCACGGCCGTACCATGTGAAATCGTTGTAATCTTTGGGTAGGGTCATTACCATGCCAAATCGCAGCATTTCAGGCAGGTCATCGGACAATGCGTTGTAATGAGCGGCAGTGGTGAGGCTACCGTCTTTATTTACCGTGTAGGTGATGTCCACTTTGGCTTCAATACCTTTCAGCTTGACTTCATAATTTGCGTTGAATCCTTCTGATGTCTCTTTGGAACCTTTGTAACTGTATAGGGTGTTGTGTCCGGCCGATTCCCAGATACGGGCACTATACTGCATCCATTCTCCGAATTCGTTGTCGGTAAGCGCTCTCCAGAAATTAAGACGGGGCAGTTCCCTGAACACATCCTGTCCTTTATTTTTCATACTTAACAAACCACGTCCGTCCTTTGATGAAAATTCATAAGACAGATTACCTGCTTTGACTATGATCTTATCGTCTTGCTTTTCAACGGCAATTTGTCCGTTTACATTTCCGGCAACGAAATAATTGTTGGGGTTAAGTGCAAATTCCTCTTTGGCTACTTCAAATCCGGAAGGAATTAATTCGGTGGCCTGATTGCTGTAAGCATATACCTGGAGAAAATACTCTACGCCTGCTTCTTCAGCCAGAGCGGGCAAATTCAAATGAACGTCTTTTCGGCTATCCGCCGGAACAGATGTGGTAAACGTGCCTTCTTTGAATTCTTCTCCATTTTTCAGGAGTACCCATTTGAAACTGTATTTTTCGGAGGTTAGGTCTGTGAATTTGAAATCATTAATTACGGTAATAATTCCTTTATTCAGATCCTTTGCTTCAAACAGGATATCCTGATATACCTTCTTAACGATATAGGTATGTGGTATATAATTCTGGTCGGGACTAATGATACCGTCCATGCAGAAGTTATCATTGTTCATTTTGTTATAGGCTTTCAGGTCGCCACCATATGCCCAGTAGAAACGTCCCTGCTCATCGTGGGTAGGATATCCGTGGTTGTACCATTCCCAGATGAATCCGCCCTGCATATTCTTACTGGAGCGCATCAGGTCCCAGTATTCCTGAAAATTCCCCATACTGTTACCCATGGCATGGGCATATTCGCACATGATATAAGGTTTTCCGAGGTCTTTGGCTGCATCGCGTTTCATGTTTTCCCATGATGGGTACATGTGGCAGATAACATCTGTGTTCCTGTCCCTCTGATAGGCTTGTTCATATTGCACGGGACGGCTGTTGTCACGTGCTTTGGCCCAGTCGTACATATCGAAAAAGGCTTTTCCGTTGCTGGCTTCATTACCCAATGACCAGAAGATGACCGACGCATGATTTTTGTCACGTTCCACAAGCCGGATAATGCGGTCCATATGTTGTCCATGCCATTCGGGGAAGTTCGAAACATTGTCGGGACCGTAACCGAGTCCGTGCGATTCCAGATTGGCTTCATCGACAAGGTAGATGCCATATTCATCACACAGTTTATACCACAAGGGTTGTTGCGGATAATGCGATGTACGGACGGCGTTTATATTGAGTTCCTTCATCAGTTGCAGGTTACGCATCATTTCCTTACGTGTTACCACCTGACCCGTATGGGTATTGAATTCGTGGAGATTCACCCCTTTGAAGAAAACTTTCTTTCCGTTTACAAACAGTTGTCCGTCTGTTATTTCAATTTTACGGAATCCTATTTTGTGCGATGTGGATTCGACAATCCTACCGTTACCGTCTTTCAATGTGATAAGCATTGTATAGAGGTTTGGGGTTTCAGCCGTCCATTTCAACGGATTGGAGACATTCCCTGAAACAGTAATATCAGCGGTTCCATTCGCAGGAATACCCGATTTTTGATTACGGGAAAATATTTTTTTGCCCGATTTGTCTAATAACGAAACTTCTACCGAGTTATTTTGGAGGTTATCGGTATAGTTCTTCAATGTAATATCCACACTGAAAATGCCGTTTTTATAATTTTTATCCAGGTCGGGATGGGCAAAGAAGTCAAAAATACGGGTTTGCGCCGTGCTGTAAAGGTAAACGTTGCGGTTTATTCCCCCAAGCCTCCACATATCCTGGTCCTCGAGATAGGAGCCGTCGCTGAATTTGTGTACCTGGCAAGCCAATGTGTTTTTACCTTTTCTCACGTAATCTGTGATATCGAATTCAGCCGGACTTTTGGAGTTTTGGGTATATCCCACCTTTTGTCCGTTTACCCATACATACATAGAGTTTGTTCCGCCTTCGAAATGGATAAAAATACGTCTGCCGTCCCAACTGTCGGGAATACTGAATTCATGGCGATATGCTCCGGTAGGAGAGTCTTCCCTGTCGATATGCGGCGGTTTTGCCCTGAATCCAAAACCGGTATTCACGTACATGGGTATTCCGTATCCGTTAAATTCCCAGTTTCCCGGTACAGGCATTTCACCCCAACCGCTTATATCGTAGTTCTCTTCATAAAAGCCGGCGGGAACTTCCGATACCCTTGGAACCCAATGGAATTTCCATTTACCGTTCAGAGACTGATAGTAGGGTGATGAATCGTAGTTATCTCCTACGGCCAACTCTTCGGAGGGATAAGGCAACGATGTAGTCCGGGTGTTTTCTTTATTGACTGCGAAAACTTCCGGATTTTCCCAATCGGGAACGTTTTGCGCGAATAAGTTCATGCAACCCAGAATTGAAATGAATAAAAAGGAAGATGTCTTTCTCATACGATTATTTTTATGTGCTTTATAATTTTAACAAAAATAGATATATTGGCTCTTAGAATGAAAAGAGAAATTAATCAAAAAAGAGAGATAAATCAATCAAAACAGATTTATTTCATATGACTAAAACTTTTATTTTCAATGGTGTCATATGGAACTCGCTTTTAATCATGTTCTTGTGTGAGAACAATTGTCATACTCGTTTCATTGATTTTGCGTATTCTGAAGGAGCCATACCGTATTCGTCCTTAAAACATTTGCGGAAATAGACCACATCATTGAATCCCGACATATATGCTACTTCCGATACCTGATAGGAACCGGAGAGTAGTAGTCGGAGACTATTTTTGAGCCTGATCTTCCGGATAAACTCATTGGGAGATATTCCAGTGAGTCCTTTGACTTTTCTATAGAAGGTAGAATAGCTCATGTTCATCTTTTCTTTGATAAAGGCAATATCAAGGTCTTCCATTTCAATATTATTCTCTACAATCTCGGTGAGTTTATTTAGAAACTCTTCATCCAATTTACTGATCTTTAGAGGTTCTTCCACTAAGTTATTTTCATGCCTTACTGTTCCCTTGGCGAATGTACTGATTTGCTCTGCCAGTTTCCGGCGCGATTCCAGCAAGTTGTCTATCCGGCTCCGTAATAGCCTGGCGCTAAACGGTTTTGTCAAATAGGAATCAGCTCCGCTGTCATACCCTTTTTCCTGATCAGAGAGAGAATCTTTAGCAGTAAGTAAAATAACCGAAACATGGCTGGTACGCATGTCTTCTTTTATCGTACGGCAGAGTTCCATACCGTCCATTTCAGGCATCATAATATCACTGACAATAATATTGGGTATGTGCTTTCTAGCCAGATCCAATCCCTCTTTTCCGTTTGTTGCGGATAGCACATGATAATTGTTTTCCAGAGAGGAGATAATGTATCCCCGGATGTCATTATCATCTTCAACTACCAAAATTACAGGACGGCTGTCAGTATTATCTTCCTTTTGGATGTCCTGTTCTTCTTCAATAGTATCAGTAGCCGATTTTTCTTCCGTATGTATAGCCGAAGGGTAAGTGTTTCCGGTTAATAAACGTAACCTGAACAGGGTTCCTTTACCGACAGTACTTTCCACATGCAAAGTCCCTTCGTGAAGATCGGCCAATGATTTCACGAGGGCAAGTCCTATTCCCGTACCGGACGATTGATGTCTACCTTTTGCCTGGTAATAACGTTCGAATATATGTGATAAAGCGTCGGCCTCTATTCCATAACCAGTATCGGAAACCACTATTTCGGTATAGTGATTGTCTTTCTCCTTGACCGAACACAGAGAAAGGCGAATTTCACCTTCTGCTGTATATTTTATTGCATTTGACAAGAGGTTATTCAATATGGTAGTGATAACGTCAGCATCAAAATAGAGGATTGTATTTTTCTCGCCTATATCAACATGGATTATAACCTTATCATTCCGGGATAATTCCTTATAGCGTAATCCTGTTTCTGCAACCAGATTTGCCAGATTCCCCTTCGACACGGATAGTTTCCTGTTCTGCGTCTCGGTTTTCCTGAATTCGAGAATCTGGTTGATCAGATTTAAAAGGCGGATGGCGCTGGCGTGAATAATACCTATTTTCTTGCTATGTACTGGTGCTAATCCGGAATCCTGCACCAGATCCTCCAGTGGTCCGAGAATAAGTGTCAACGGAGTCCGGAGTTCATGGGTAATATTCGTATAAAAACGCAGTCGTTCGTCGTTTAGTTCCTGTTTGTTCTGGCTGTTTTTCTTTTCCAGTTCAAAGGATGTTTTCAGGTCGACACTTTTTTTATAGGAACGGAGTGAGAAGAAGATGATTATACAGGCTATTATTACATATAAAAGCTTGGCATACCAGGTAAACCATAAGGGAGGATGGATGATAAAGTCCAGCGAGGCAATATTTACTTCATCCCATTCCTGATTTTTCAGACGGCTTTTTACTTTAAACGTATACTCTCCCGGGGCTATGTTCCGGAATGCAACCTGGTTTTCATCCTGCGTATTATACCAGGTATTGTCAAGTCCTTCCATCATATAGGCATACTCGACTTGCTGGTTTTGTGAATAGTCAGGACTTGAAAATGAGATCCTGAAAGAGTTTTTATCATATGCCAACTCTATTCTATGCTGTGTTGTAGGAACCAGAATTTCCCTGCTGTAATTTTCTATCTGTTTATTCAATGCCAGACATTCTATAATTTGCACAGGAACAACTTTCCGTTTTTCTTTCGTTAATTCTTCAGGATTAAAATAGCAGACACCATTGAGTGAACCAAAGAAAAGGATACCGTCTTCCCTGAGACTTGCAGCACCATTGGTAAAATCTCCGATAGGGGTCCCATCCTGGTGATTATAGTTATTAAAATTTTCACCATTCCACAAGGAAATACCGGCATTGGTGCTGATCCAGATATTTCCCTGGTTATCCTGTTGAATGGCACGGATATATGAGTTCTCAAGTCCCTGTTTCTCATCATATACTTCATATTGGTCTGTATCCGCAGTATTCTTAAAATAAGCCAATCCATTCCGTGTAGCAACCCATATACCTCCCTTGGAATCCATATAAAGGTGATTGATAGCATTAGAGATAAATCCTTTATCTCTGACTATATTGGCGATCAGATTATCATTATCGTCAAAAATAAATATTCCTTTTCCGAATGTCCCAATCCATAATTTTCCCTCTCTGTCACGCAGAATGCTATATATTGTCTTATCCTCCAGTTGGTCATCGATACGGCTTTCTTTCTCAATATTTCCATTCCGGTAAGAATATAATCCGTTTTCTGCTCCAATCCATATTTTCCCGTCGCTATCCTCATAAAATTCATGTGCATACTCTCCCCTTTTGCCAAAAGAAATAGTTTTTATCTGATAGTTCTCTGGATTGAACCTGAATATATCACCCATAGTTGTTCCTAACCATAGGATTCCATTGCTGTCATTTTTTATTTTGTTGATATATACATTTGAACTTGCTTTTGACATATAGGGGTGAATATTGATAGTTCTTCTTATTTCATTATTCTGAAGGAGAATAATTTCATTTTCGGCACCGACCCATAAATGTTGGTTTTTATCTATACATATATCCCATATCTGCTTCTCATTCGTGTCTCTGTATTTATCCATAGAATACAAAAGAGTTTGAAAAACAGGGGGTTTATTACCGATAAAATCTATTCCACGACTGTAATGTCCAATCCAGATATTATCGAAAGAATCCTGAAATAACACTCTGACATTTGACGAAGATAAACCGTAATGGTTCTTTGTGATAGATATATTTCTGAACGTAACCATTTTAGGATCAAGCAAAGTAATACTACTGAGATCGAGAATACTGATGCCAGCCATATCAGTACTGATCCACAAAGAGCCATCTTTCATTTCCCTGATATCATAAATATAGTTTTCTCCCAGAGAGTGTGGGTTTGAGGGATCATGCCTGAATATGATAAATTCTTCAGTTTGAGGATTAAACAAAGCTAGTCCGTTATTTGTTCCTACCCAGATATTTCCCAGGTGATCCATATAAATAACACGAACAGTATTTCCGGGAAGACTTTTGGGATTTCCCGGTTCGTGGCGAATATTGCGTGCCGTTTTATTCTTTATATCGATAATGCTTATTCCATCAAAGGCATGTCCGACATACAGATTACCTCTACCATCGTCGAAAGAACACCAGTTTAGAAGTCTCAATCCTTCTATCTCCGAACTTAAAAAGCGGGTTAATTGCCTGGTACTCTTATCATAATATTCTATACCTAAATGATAATGAGTTATCCAGATCCCTCCTTCTGCTGCATGGGAAAGATGTGTCACATCGTTAGTTATCAACCCTTCCATGGTAGTGTAATTAGTAAATGACTGAGAGTTACAGTCAAAAATACTGATCCCATCCCTCTGCGAACCTATCCAAATACTGTTTTGCTCTTCATCGTATAGCAATGTATTGAGTTCATTACTCACTATAGATGAATTATTCTTTGTATATACTGTAAAGTTCTTTCCGTCGAAACGGTTTAATCCCGATTCTGTCGCTGTCCATATAAATCCCTGTCCATCCTGTATTATATCGACAATATAGTTATTAGATAATCCATCTTCAACACCGAAATGTTTTAAAGCCTGTGATTGCACCCGTACATTACAATAAATGAATAATAGACAGTATAAAACAATTGCTTTTTTTAACATAATCTACAAGAAGAATCATTGTACATCCTGATACAAATTTAGAAAAATTTCTCATATATATATATTCAAGAGTATGCTCTAGTCAAATTTCAAAACCCTCTGAACGATAATGCATATTGCTAATATACAGAAAATTATAATCTCACAACAGATAAATCTGTCATTCCTGGAATGGTTATTTTACCCCTTTAGAATGATTGATTCACCATCTGTCATTATTAATAAATGTCAATACTTTTGCCATCTAATTATTCGCACATAGAATAAAAAAATGTTTTTTCCGGAAAGAAATAATAAAAAATCCATTATAAAACATTTTTTAGCGGTATACAAAAGAGGGGGGGCTTATAAGAATTAACATTTTAATTCTCTAATTATATATTTAATACTCTATGTTCTAAAAAACATTTATTAGTTATGCACAAATTGAAAGTATTTATTGTAGGTATCGTCATCAATCTATGCTGTATTATGACGTATGCCCAGAACCGTATCACCGGAAATGTGTCGGATGTGAACGGTGAGTCTATCATCGGTGCGAGTATACTGGAGAAAGGTACCACCAACGGTACGGTTACCGATATCGATGGGAATTTCACCTTAAATGTATCGGAAGGTGTCACTCTTCAGATTAGCTATATTGGTTACACAACGCAGGAAGTGGTTGTAACCGGCCGGCCATTGACAATCATTCTGGAAGAAGACACTCAAACATTGGATGAGGTAGTGGTGGTTGCATACGGTGCACAAAAGAAAGTAACAGTAACCGGTGCTATTTCGTCCGTCAGTGGGAGTGATCTTATCAAATCTCCTACAGGGTCTATCGGTAATGCATTAGCCGGGAAATTAACAGGAGTCAGTACCGTTCAGTATTCCGGAGAACCGGGTGCCGATGCTGCAGAAATTTATGTTCGGGGTGTTACAACGTTAAACAGTTCGAGCCCCTTAGTACAAGTTGATGGGGTTGAAAGAGATTTTACACAGATAGACCCGAATGAAATTGAGAGTATAACTATCCTTAAAGATGCCTCTGCTACTGCTGTCTTTGGGGTTCGTGGCGCCAACGGGGTAATTTTGGTGACAACAAAAAGAGGTAAAGAAGGGAAGGCAAATATTTCGGTAACAGCTTCTACCGGTATTACTGTTCCTACCCGATTGCTTGAGTTTGCCGACAGTTATCAATATGCAAGTTTCTATAATGAAGCTCAAATCAGAGACGGGGTAAATCCAAATAATGTCAAATTTTCACCCGAGATGCTCACTGCATTTCAAACACAGTCAGACCCTTTATTGTATCCCAATATGAACTGGCTTGATTATATTCTTAAAGACTATGCCCAGCAATCGCAACACAATGTGAATATATCCGGGGGGAATAATTTTTTCCGCTATTTTGTTTCAGCGGGGATGTACACGCAGGGTGGATTATTTAAAACATTCGACACCGGTTATGATTTCAATTTTGATTTTAAACGATACAATTACAGGGCAAACCTTGATTTTAACTTGTCAAAATCAACAGAGTTGTCATTAAATATAGGAGGTCGTGTGGAGGATAAAAATACTCCTATCTCAGCCGAGGATCAAAATCAGTTGTTCCGTCATTTATATTGGGCTACACCCTTTTCCGGGGCCGGTATTGTAGATGGAAAGTGGATCAAGACCAATCCTGATGTTATCCCCAATCCCGGATCGGATGGATTAAATCCATATTATGGTAGAGGATATAACAACAAGGTAGGCAATACATTGAATGTAGACGTTCAGTTAAAGCAAAAATTGGATTTCATAACAAAAGGACTGTCTTTCAATGTGAAAGGATCTTATAATAGTAGTTACGCTCAAACAAAATCGAGAAGTTCGTCGAAAGCATATTATGTAGCCGTAAAAAATGATGATGGATCAATGGGTTACCGTAAATACGGAGAAGACGGAACTTTAGGTTATGGCGAATCATTTGATAAGGGACGTAACTGGTATTTTGAAACAAGCTTAAACTATAATACCACTATAAATTCAGATCATAACCTGGGCGTATTACTGTTATATAACCAATCGAAATACTATTATCCGAGGACATTTACCGATCTCCCCAAAGGATACGTAGGAATGGTTGGGCGCCTTACCTATGATTATCTTTCCAAATACATGATCGAATTCAATATGGGATATAATGGTTCTGAGAATTTTGCACCTGGAAAACGATATGGCTTCTTTCCCGCAGGATCCATCGGATGGGTCGTTACCGAAGAGCCGTTTATGAAAGAAATAAAGGATTACATTTCATATCTAAAATTAAGGGCGTCATATGGAGTTGTAGGAAATGATAACACACAGGATCGAAGATTCATGTATATTGCTGATCCGTTTTATCTTGACGGATCGGGATACAATTTTGGAACAAATGTGAGTGGTAAGAGAGGTGGTGCCTATGAAGGGGCTAAATCTAATCCCGATGTAACCTGGGAGAAAGCATATAAGCAAAACCTGGGAGTAGACATGTATTTTTTGAATGATCGTTTAATGACAACCTTCGATATATTCAAAGAAAACCGTAGAGATATTCTTGTGGTTCCATCTTCACTTCCCAGTTATATTGGCATGTCGCTTCCGGTACTGAATAATGGGATAGTCCACAGTCGCGGTTATGAGATCACTCTCAGATGGGATGATAAGATCGGAAATGATTTCAGGTATTGGATTAATCCCAATTTATCATTTGCCAGAAATAAAATTGTAGAGCAAATGGAAGTCAGACCCAATGAAGATTATCTATGGAGAACCGGGAAACCTATTAATCAGCCCTTTGGCAGAAAATTCTGGGGTTTTTATGATGAGACCGCCAATGAACGGTACAAAACCCAATTTGGAAGGGATATCGCTGATCATTCCGTTGTATTAAAGAATGGAGATGCAGTGTATGTAGACATAAATGAAGATGGTGTGATCAATGATGATGATAAGATAGCCATGGGATATACCAACGTTCCCGAATATGTGGTAGGCGCCAATATGGGCTTTGAATGGAAAGGTTTTGATTTGAGCATGCAATGGACGGGGGCATGGAACACTTCCCGCATGTTACAGGAAACATTGAGAGAACCGCTTGGAGATACCAACAATAAAGGTTTATTGCTGTATCAGTATGAAGACAGATGGACTGAAGAAACCGCCTCCACAGCAAAATTGCCCAGGGCAAGTATAACCAGCAAGGCGAATAATATTGTTGATTCTGACTTGTACCTCGTAGATGCTAAATATCTCCGGTTAAAGAGTCTTGAGCTCGGTTATAATTTCAATGCACCCTTTATGGAAAGAATGAGGCTAAACTCTTTACGAGTATATGCCAACGGGTATAATCTATTAACATTCGATGTCCTCAAGATCACGGACCCCGAATCGAGAACAAGCGACAGACCTAATTATCCTTTAACAAGAGTATTCACGGTAGGATTAAAATTAGGATTCTAAATTAAGAAAGAGATTAATCGCTTTAAATAAAAGACAAACAGATGAAAATAAATATAAAATCATTACTTATATCCTTAACCATAGGAATAGCCATATTCTGTTCATCCTGCGTTGATGAGTTGAAATTTGGAGATAGTTTTTTAGAGAAAGCTCCCGGAGTGGATGTAACTCTTGACTCTGTTTTTGCCAAGGCCGAAAATGCACGTTACTTTTTATGGGACACCTATGCCAAGTTATACTACGGCCTACCGGTGTATTGGAATAGCGTGGATAACAAAATGAATATGGGGATGTTTGAGACCCTGTCCGATACATGGCATAGCCATTTGAGCTGGGATGGAGTCAACAGATCCTATTATAATGGAACATATAACGCGAACAGGGAAGACACCAGTGACGATACCAAATTTGGTTTCTCCAAAGAAAACACATGGGAAGCTATCAGAAAAGCATGGTTGTTTATTGAAAATATAGACCGGGTACCTGATATGCAACAGACTGAAAAGGAGAGATTAAAAGCCGAAGCGAAAGTAATTATCGCTTCCCGCTATTTCGATATGTTCCGCCATTTTGGTGGACTACCAATTATTGATAAAGCATACGACTTCTCTCTTGACGAATCATACTATCAAACCCTCAGGGCAACCGTTGAACAAACGGTAGAGTTCATGACTACCCTCTTGGACGATGCTTCAAATGTACTTCCATGGGCACTTGATGAGGGTGAAATATCTAACTGGGATGGCCGTTTCACGAAAGCTGCCGCGATGGGGTTAAAATGTAAAATATTACTGTTTGCAGCCAGCCCCCTGTTCAATGACACGGAACCTTATTCCACAGCCTCACCACAGGATGCCGTTACCAATTATAGTGTATGGTATGGAGGTTACAAACCGGAATTATGGGTAGAAACGCTGAAAGCTTGTGAAGATTTTTTCAGGGAAGTCAATACTCAGGGGCGCTACGGTTTGGTTCAGCCAACCGCAGCGACTCCGTCAGCCTATAGAGAAGCTTTCAGAAAAGCGTACTATACCAGAGGAAGTGGGGGTGATAATCCGGAGCTACTAATATCGACAAGAGTACGATATACCTATGGGGATGACTATCAATGGGATTATTACTTCCCCCAGTCGGTGATGAACGGTGCATTCACACCCACATTGGAATACGTTGATATGTTTCCGTTATCCGATGGAACTCCTTTTGACTGGAATAATCCGGATCATGTTGATCTGATTTTCTCCGACAGAGATCCCCGTCTGTTTGAAACAATATTGGTCAATAACGCATCCTATCAGGGACGTCAGGTTGAACTCTGGATCGGTGGACGTGAAGCACAACAAGGACCAAAAACCGAACAGGGACAATTCGCAACCGGCTTCGGATTGTATAAATTTATCTTGGATTTTACTTCAGCACGGAATCGCCCTACCCTGTGGCCCTATTTGAGAATTGCTGAGATCCATCTGATTTATGCAGAAGCATTAATGATGGCCGGCCGAACAGATGAAGCGATCAGAGAAGTCGACAAAGTTCGTAGTAGAGTTGGGTTGAATGGTTTGAGAGGGTCTAATCCCAATAACGATTATGGTAATCAATCCATACTGCTTGAAGCTATTTTGAATGAGCGAGCATGTGAACTCGGATTCGAAGATGTCAGGTTTTTTGATCTCATAAGGCATAAGAGGGCGCAGGATTTCAAAAAAGTCCTGCATGGATTAAGAATTTATCGTCTGGACGAGAACGGCAATGTCGTGGAGGAGTCATGGTCGGACAAACCCGCCAATGAAAGAGGCCCCCGCCCCACGGAATTTAGATACGAGAAATTTCAACTTGAAAATTCAAGGCGCTCCTGGTGGACAAATTTCAATTCCAAATGGTATTTGTCTGCATTTCCCACGCTGGAGGTGAATAAAGATTATGGATTAACACAAAATCCGGGATGGTAACCAGCTTATAAATTACAAAACGAAGTAAAGATGAAACGAGCATAAAAATGATTTCATCCAGATTCATGAATTATCGCGAGTTACATACACCGAAAAGAAAAAAATAAAATAATCGTATGAAAAATAAAATATTAATGCTTTTGGTTTCAATAGCAGTTTCATTTGCGACAGCAGGACAAGATACCTCAACGCTCAAAGGCAGAGTTGTTGACAGTAAGGGAAATCCTGTTTCCGGTGTTGCAATATATAATGCAATTAATAATCAACCTCTTGCATCTACTGCTTACGATGGAAATTTCGAAATAAAAACGATGGAAGGCGATCAACTACTGATTGAAGCTTCAGAAGGATACAGAAAAGAAGTTACAGTAACCGATCTCTCACAGGAATTAACTATCACGATGGATCTTAGCACAAGGTTGGTTGATATAGGATTCGGATTTGAGCGTGAACTTGCACTTTCGACTGCTGCTATTTCCCGCACTGACATTGAAGATATCGATAAACGTTCGGCGATGAATTTGGCTAATTCATTATTCGGCAACGTATTGGGATTAACATCTTTACAGAATTCAGATGTTATTTGGGGTACACCTGCCTGGTTCAGTATCCGGGGACTGCAAACTTTATCTGATAACAATATTCTGGTGTTGATTGACGGGTTTGAAAGGCCTATTAATACACTGACCCTCGAAGAAATTGAATCGGTTTCCGTACTTCGGGATGCGGCTGCAGTTGCTCTGTATGGATACAGAGGTATAAATGGGATTCTCTCCGTAAAAACAAAAAGGGGAAAGATGGATAGCAGAGAAGTTAAAGTGAGTTATGATCATGCTTTTACATCACAGACCCGCCTACCTGTGTTTGCGAATGCCTATAGGTATGCCGGTGCATTGAATGAGGCTTTGGCTAACGACGGACTACCCGCCCGTTATAATCAGAATGAGTTGAATGCCTTCAGGGATGGTACATATCCCTATCTATATGCTGATGTGAACTGGTTGGACGAGGTCTTCCGCAATGACGGTGCCTCTAACATGTATAATATAAGCTTCAGAGGTGGAGGTACGTTTATGCGGTATTTTACCGTAGCTACTCTGCAGTCTAATAGCGGATTTATCAATGAAAACAATACTGTAAGTGATTACTCTACCCAGATGAAGTTTTCAAAACTAAATCTCAGAACCAATCTGGATATGGATCTGACCAGCACGACGAAAATGCAGGTTAACCTGCAAGGGGTACTAAGTGAATTTAACCGGCCGGGATTAGGTTCTGACAATCTGATGACAAAGTTATACACAATACCTTCCGCTGCTTATCCCATACAGACCTATGACGGCTTTTGGGGTGGAAATTCCATTTGGGGTACTAATATGAATCCCGTGGCATTAATTCAATCGAGAGGCTTCTCAAAAGGACATAACAGAGCCTTATATGCAGATGCAAAACTTACTCAGGATTTATCAACTTTGGCAGAAGGATTAAGTGCCTCTGTCAGGATAGGATATGATAATTTCGCTGCCTACTGGGAAGGTTCTATTAAGGATTACCAATGGGCGAGCGATGCTGTAGACTTATCTTCCGGGATACCTGTGGATACGTCTCGCGTTCAGGGAGGAAATATTGGTAAATTGAATTACAGCAGTTCACTTGATTACCAGACACGTCATTTCAACTTTGTTGCGAACGTGGATTATAAAAAATCATTTGATGAACACGACCTCTTCACTTCCTTCATATATTCAACTGAAAAGAAGGTCCAGAAGGATCGTTATAACACCAACTTTCGGCAAAACTTCGCAGGATATATCAATTATATCTACAGAGATAAATATATAGCGGATATAGCATTGGTTTACTCCGGATCGAACAGGTTAGCCCCCGGACACAAATATGCCTTTTCTCCTACTCTTTCCGCTGCATGGGTAGCTTCGCGGGAAGAATTTATACAAAATATCAATTTCATTGATTTCCTCAAATTAAGGGCATCTGCCGGATTGATCAATGCGGATTTCATACCTGCAAACGATTATTGGTCTCAAAATTTCGGTGGAGGTAATGGTTATCCGTTAGGGAACAATGCATCCTGGTACAATGGTACACAGGAGTATTATTTACCCACAGAGAATATTAAAAACGAGAGGGCACTGAAATACAATTTAGGAATGGATGCATCCATCTTTAAAGATATCAATCTTTCGGCAGATATATTTTTCGAGAGAAGAGATAATATATTCGTATCGGGATATTACACGGTATCTGCCGTATTAGGTAATTATCCATCCTTTGCCAATGAAGGAGTGGTAAATAGTCATGGTTTTGAATTAGGTGCTTCTATCAATAAAAAAGTAAGGGATTTCTCTTATAATCTGGGAGGAAAATTCACAATGGCAAAAAGTAAGATCATAGAACAGTTGGAAGAGGAAAAACCTTATGAATACCTGAGAAGTACGGGTAAACCGGTCGGACAGTTATTTGGTCTGGAAGCCATTGGTTTCTTTATCGATGAGAATGATATTCTCAATAGCCCTGCACAGGAATTCTCTACCGTACGTCCCGGAGATATCAAGTACAAGGATCAAAATGGAGATGGTGTTATCAATGATTACGATATTGTCCCCATCGGATATAACAGCCAGATCCCGGAATTATATTTTTCTTTTGATTTAGGTGCTGAATGGAAAGGAATAGGAATAAGCGCCAGTGTCCAGGGTGTGGGAAATTACAGTACGATGTTGATGACACCCAGTGTGTATAAACCCCTGATAAACAACACCACTATTTCTACACACTATTATGAAAACAGATGGACACCAGAAACAGCGGGTACAGCAAAATATCCAAGGTTGACAACATTGGCTAACGAAAACAATTATCGGAATAATACGGTTTGGTTGGCAGATGCATCCTACCTGAAATTACGCAATTGCGAGATTTACTATAAATTTCCTGAACAACAGATATCGGGAATGAAAATAAATAATGCCCGTCTTTATGTCAGAGGAGTAGATTTATTGACTTTCGATAGAATAAAAATTGCTGATCCCGAATCTACGGGAATCGCTTTCCCGCTGACAAGATCAGTCCATGTTGGACTTGCTTTAGGTTTTTGATGATAACATATTAATAAGATAACAACATGAATTCGAAATTTATATATATAATTGCAACTGCTTTGTTTTTGTGCTTTTCCTGTGAGGACGACATGAACTACACGGAAACGACAACCAATAGCAAGGAAGAAGTATTTTCCAGTTTTTCCAGAACAGCCAATTTTGTGACTGACATTTATGGAAGGTTGGATTATGATTTCGGGAATTACGGAGGTGCAATGCTGGCATCCGCATCGGATGAGGCGGACTATGCCTGGTCAAATTCATCCATCCATGATTTTTACAATGGATCATGGAGTCCAATTAACCCCAAAGCGGATATTTGGCGTCAAAGCTATGCTGGTATACGTGCTGCAAATTTCTATCTGGAAGCCTCTGCGGGACAAACGTTCGATGGTAACAAGTATGATCAGGATTATGAAGAGCAGTTTGTCCGCTTCCAGCGCTATCAATATGAAGTCCGTTTTTTACGGGCATATTTCTATTTTAATCTGGTAAGACAGTATGGAGATGTTCCTCTGGTAACAACTGTACTGGCATCAGCAGAAGCAAACAGCGTTGAGCGTACTCCGGCGGAGCAGGTGTTTGATTTTATCATTGATGAGTGTGATGCCATTGTAAATCATTTGCCTGTCAGATATACTAATCTGTCCGACAGGGCCAATAATGAGACAGGTCGCGTAGGGCGCATTGCAGTAGTAGCTTTAAAAGCAAGAGCCTTACTTTATAAAGCCAGCCCGCTGTTTAACGCGAATAATGACAATAATTTGTGGAGAGATGCAGCCTTGGCCAGTAAAGCGGTTATTGATAGCTGTTCGATACATGGTATTTCACTTGGAACTTATACAGATCTATGGGGAACTGAAAACTACGTTGCCAGAGAAGGTATTTTTATGAGACGAATCGGAGATTTGAACTATCTCGAAGCAAATAACTACCCGATAGGCGTAGAAGGTGGTAATTCCGGGAATTGTCCTACACAAACACTGGTAGATGCCTATGAAATGAAAGAAACCGGATTATTATGGAACGAAACCGGCAGTGGATATAGTGACAGTGACCCATATACCGGTCGTGATCCCCGTTTTGCAATGACTATTGTTAAAAATGGAGACGAAAAATGGCCTATTTACAACGAAAACCCTATTGAAACATTTGTAGGAGGTAGAAATGCTTCTCCTTTGGCCGGAGCTACTACTACAGGATACTATCTCCGTAAATATCTTGATCCGTCGGTTGATCTCCGCGTCGGAAATACGAATTCGAAAAGGCACTCCTGGATTATTTTCCGGTTAGGAGAATTTTATCTGAATTATGCAGAAGCATTATTCAATTATCTCGGATCCCCGGATGCTACAGATGATACTTTTACCATATCAGCCGTAGATGCAGTAAATGTAATAAGAAACCGATCTGGTGTTGAAATGCCTCTTTTTGCTACAGGAATGACAAATGAGGCTTTCCTGAAAAAATATAAAAACGAACGAATGGTAGAATTAGCCTTCGAAGGGCATCGTTTTTGGGATGTAAGGCGTTGGAAAGATGGTGAAGTTTTAAGATCTATCACACGTATGCAAATAACAAGAAATACTAACGGAACATATAACTACAACCGTGTAACCAAACAAAGGAGTTGGGAAGATAAAATGTATTTCTTCCCAATCCCGGATAGCGAACGCAGAATTAATCCTAATCTGTATCAAAATGAAGGTTGGTAATATATTGATGTACAAAATATTTCAAAATTCAAATCAGTATGAAACGAGCAGGACAATCATTTTCACACTAGTACATGATTAAAGCGAGTTCCATATACAGAAAAATAAAAAATAAAATAATCGTATGAAAATAAAATCATATATCAGTTATTGTTTAGGAGCAATACTATGTCTATCTTCCATAACAGGCTGTAGTGGAGATTACAACTCTTTTGTCGACTCCGACCAGAAGATAACGGGAAAGCCGTCATCTGTTTCAAATATAACATCAGACGAATTGCCGGGACAGATTAAATTAAACTGGGATATTCCGGCCGATTCGAACTTCTATTTTCTGAAGATAACCTATTTTGATCATTTGACACAAACAGAAAAAACGAAAGTTGCGTCTGTGTACACCAATGAACTTATTATCGATAATACAAGGGCTAAATTTGGAAATTATCAATTCACTTTCCAGACTTTTAACAGCAATAATGAGGGAGGTGATATTACATCGTTAAGTGCAAAATCCGGTATAGCTCCAACAATTGAAACTATAACTTCCAGTAAGTTGAAATTGGACAACAACCAGTTCAGTACCGATAATCAGGAACCAAGTGAGGGTCCCATCAGCAATCTTAACGATGGAAATCCAAATACGTTTTTCCATACACGATGGTCTTCCCCACAGATACCACTTCCACAGTATATACAAATTGACTTATATGAGCCGCTTACCAATTTTTCGTTCTCGTATCAGAACAGAAACGGAGCACAGGTTGGCCCCGAACATCTGAAAGTATTGATAAGCAACGACGGCACTGACTGGACTGAGATAGCCGAATTCACATCGGGTTTACCATCTGCTTCGCAGGCAATCTATAATTCTCCTGTGATCAGGAATTCTACTTCGTTTATATATGTCCGTTTCTTAGTAACAAAAACATACGGTGATAGAAATTACTTTAACTTAGCAGAATTCATGTTATACGATGTACAGATCGATATTTATGATCCGGAATCTGATTAACTCAAACCATAGTATTATCAGTCGAGAAACCAATATGGTTTTTCGACTGATATTGTTAAATATTTAAATGAAATAATTGAATGAAAAAATATCTTGCCCATCTATTTATCTTGTCCTGCATTTTATTTTACAGTTGTGTACAGCAGAGCAAATCTTCACAACCGAAGAATGATGCTCCGGGGGAGTTGATAGTACCCGGAGAACAATGGTTCGATACCGATGGAGACATCATCAATGCCCACGGAGGGGGTATTCTCTATCACGAAGGTAAATACTACTGGTTCGGGGAGCATAAAGGCGAACGGTCCAACGCTGCATTGGTGGGGATAACCTGTTACTCGTCATCCGATTTGTATACATGGAAAAATGAGGGAATAGCCCTGCCAGTGAGTGAAGATCCGGAAAGCCCGATAGTAAGAGGCAGTACCATCGAGCGCCCTAAAGTGATCTATAATGCCAAAACCGGAAAATTCGTGATGTACTTCCATCTTGAACTCAAAGGTAGGGGTTATGATGCTGCTCATGTTGCGGTGGCGGTAAGCGACCAGGTAACAGGTCCTTACAAACTGGTGAAAAACGGCAGGGTAAATGCCGGAAAATGGCCGGTGAATATGACGGAAGCACAACGGAATTCCCCGGTAAAATCGACCGATTTTGAAAAATGGTGGACACCCGAATGGATGGTTGCTATAAAAGATGGCCTGTTCGTACGCCGTGATTTCGAGGGAGGACAAATGTCCCGTGATATGACTCTATTTGTCGACGACGATAATAAGGCCTACCATATCTACTCGTCTGAAGACAACCTTACGTTACACATAGCAGAATTAACCGATGATTATCTGGATTATACCGGAAAATATATCCGCGTAGAACCGGGAGGGCACAACGAAGCGCCGGCTGTCTTTAAGAAAGATGGACGCTATTTCATGATCACTTCCGGCTGCACAGGATGGGATCCCAATGCCGCCCGTTTGCTGACAGCCGACCATATTATGGGGCAATGGACATTACATCCGAATCCCTGCAAGGGAGAAGATGCGGATCTTACATTTCATTCACAAAGCACATTCATTCTTCCAGTACAGGGAAAGCAGAATGCTTTTATATTTATGGCAGACCGCTGGAGACCTCAAAACCCCATCGACGGCAGATATGTATGGCTACCCATCCTTTTCGAGAACGGATTGCCGGTACTTAAATGGTTTGATAAATGGGATCTGAGTATCTTTGAATCGGTAAATGCAGATTCTTCCGTTCCCAAACAGATAGAAGGATACCAGCTTGTATGGAACGATGAGTTCGATAAAGAAGGTGCTCCCGATAGTAAGGTGTGGTCTTTTGAAGAGGGTTTTGCACGCAACCATGAACTGCAATGGTATCAGAACGAAAATGCGGTGTGCCGTAACGGCCTGTTAGTGATATCGGCACGCAGGGAAAAAAGAGAGAACCCGCTATATGAACGTGGCAGTAATGACTGGCGCCGGAACAGGGAATATATCGAATACACTTCCTCGTCCATAAAAACAGAAGGAAGGAAAGAGTTTCAGTACGGCCGTTTCGAAATACGGGCGAAGATACCTGTTGCAAGTGGATCCTGGCCAGCTATCTGGACGCTGGGAACAGAGATGGAATGGCCATCCAACGGAGAGATTGATATCATGGAGTATTACCGTATAGACGGTGTTCCGCATATCCTTGCAAATGTAGCCTGGGGTACCGAACAACGATGGAATGCCAAATGGGATACCTCGGCAATCCCTTTTACCCATTTCACCGACAGAGATCCGCATTGGGCGGATAAGTTCCATACCTGGAGAATGGACTGGGACGAAGAGGCTATCCGGCTCTATCTGGATGATGAGTTACTGAACGAAACACTTCTGTCGGAAACCGTCAACGGATCATTGGGAGAGTTCAGAAATCCGTTCAAACAGCCCCATTATCTGTTATTAAACCTGGCTATAGGCGGACAACACGGCGGCACACCCGACGATCCGGCATTCCCCCTGAATTACGAGATAGATTATGTACGCGTGTATCAAAAGACTCAATAAAAGGATATACCTTTGAGCATGATAAGTCTATGGGAACATTTATCGATAAAAAATATACAATTTCAAAAAATAATCGCATGCGAAAAAAAACTCTGTCAATCGTTATTTTACTGGTTATGTGCATTGCCCCGTCTCTCCGGGCACAGGTATCTTTCGGGTCGCCTGAAAAGATCAATGGCAACTGGAAATTTGTCCTAAACGATGCGCAGGACGGACAATCGGTCACGCTGGACGACACAAGGTGGCAACAGATATCGTTACCCCATGACTGGAGCGTAAAAGGCCAGTTAAGCCCTACACTTGCCAGTTGCACGGGATACCTTCCGGGAGGCATTGGATGGTACCGTAAAACAATCGATATTCCAGCCGACAAACAGGGGCAGAAAGTATATCTCTATTTCGAAGGAGTTTATAACCGCAGCGAAGTATTCCTCAACGGGCAATCGCTTGGCAAGCGCCCTAACGGGTATATCTCGTTCATGTATGATGCGACTCCCTATATTCAATACGGTCAGGAGAACGTAATTGCAGTACGGGTCGATCATAGCCAGTATGCCGATTCGCGATGGTACACCGGTTCGGGTATTTACCGCGATGTATGGATGGTATATGCTAACCCTGTACATATTGCCCAGTGGGGTGTATACGCCTATCCTGAAGAAACAAAAAACGGCTATCAACTGAATGTGGAGGTCGAAATAAATAATGAAGAAGAGAGCAATGCCTCTTTGACAATTGTGAATGAATTATACTCTGCAGAAGGAAAGCTAGTGACAAAAGACTCGAAGAAGCTCATAGCAAAGCCTGGTAATGGAAATAAACTGACCACTTCATTAAAAGTAAACAAACCTGCGCTCTGGTCATTATCCGATCCTGATTTGTATGAGTTGAAGACTACCGTGCTGAAAGGAGGAGTTGAAATCGATAAAACTACCACCCGCACAGGATTCCGTACCTACACCTTCGATCCCAATAAAGGATTCGCTTTGAACGGGGAGTGGATGAAAGTGAAAGGGGTATGCATACACCACGATGCAGGCGTACTGGGTGCAGCCGTTCCCCGTGAGGTGTGGAAAAGACGTTTACAGACCCTGAAGGAGATAGGCGTGAATGCGATCCGTACGAGCCACAATCCGCAGGCCACCGATCTGTACGAACTCTGTGATGAAATGGGGATATTGGTACTTAATGAGATGTATGACGAGTGGGTATTTCCTAAACGCAAATGGATAGAAGGCTGGAATGTGGGCACTCCCGGCTTTCAGGGTTCTTATGACATATTCAAGGAATGGGGGGAGATAGATCTGGCCGACCTGGTGCGGCGCGACCGGAATCATATCTCTGTTTTTGCATGGAGCATCGGCAACGAGGTAGACTATCCCAATGATCCCTATTCGCATCCGGTTCTCGGAGGAGAGAAAGCAGGATTTACACAGGCCTCTTATGGCGGATATAATCCCGATGCACCCGATGCAATGGAGTTGGGTGATATTGCAAAGCGTCTGGCGAAAGTGGTAAAAGAATATGACCGGGCACGTCCCGTGACCGCGGGATTAGCCGGAGTGGCCATGTCGAACGAGACTGAATACCCGGCAGCGTTGGATATTGCAGGATATAACTATACCGAAGACAAGTATGACAGCGACCATAAGAAGTATCCCGACCGGGTGATTTACGGAAGTGAAAACCGGCACGATATGCCTGCATGGAAAGCCACACGCGACAGGGAGCACATTTTCGGGCAGTTCCTCTGGACCGGGATCGATTATCTCGGGGAGTCGGGCAGATGGCCTTCAAGAGGATTCTATTCAGGTCTTCTCGACTTTGGAGGATTCATCAAGCCGAGAGGTTACTTCCGCCAGTCGTTGTGGTCAGACAAACCGATGGCCTATCTGGGAACTTATCCCACACCAGGTGGAGATCGCGGGAGGGAGAGGGCTCCGTCGATGGATGCATGGTCTGTCTGGAACTACAGTGAAGGGCAATTGATCCGGGTGGTATGCTATACCAATGCTGCCAAAGCCAAATTGTTGCTGAACGGGGCAGATGTCGGCGAGACAAAAGAGTATGACGACAATACCGGTATTATATTCTGGGATATTCCCTACAAAGCCGGAAAATTGGAAGTAGTAGGTATGGATAAGGATAATAACCCGGTTTCCGGATACACTATACAAACATCAAAACGTCCCCATGCCTTGCAAGTGGTGCAGGCCGAAAAGCAGATAAGCAAAGAGAGGGGATTGGCCCAGATCGTACTGCAGGTGGTGGATGAAGATGGTGTGCCGGTGATGTTGTCAGACGACGAAGTTACCTGTCACATAACCGGTCCCGCTAAACTCCTTGGGTTGGAAGCAAGCAATAATTCCGATATGAGCGATTATACCGATAACAAGCATCGTGTGTTCCACGGACGTATCCTGGCCTATGTGGAGGCAACCGGTGAGCAGGGCGAGATAAAGATAGATTTTACTTCTCCCTGGCTGAAGCCGGTAGAAATAACAGTGAACGCCGAATGAACAGGATAATCATTTCTTTGATTGTATACTTTTGGGCATCGGCGAATGCCTTTACCTGTGATACTGCAAGGGAGAATAAGGATAATAACCAGTCACCGGGTATCTCCGTGAATACCGTAACGGAAAAAGGAGCCTGGTGCTGGTTTGCCGATCCACGTGCTGTCTATTATGAAAACCAAAGTGGTACGATTAGAAGCACCTATATCGGTTATATTGATGTACATGGTAATATCAAGGCTACGCAAATAGATCATCTTACCAACAAAACCAGTGAGGTTTTGATCCGCTCGTGGTTCCAACCCGATGATCATAATAATCCCACATTCCTTGTGCTACCTGACGAACGGGTCATGATTTTCTACTCACGTCATACCGATGAGCCTTGTTTTTACTATCGCATCTCCCGGAAACCGGGTGATATCTCCACATTGGGCAAGGAAATACGCTTGGAAACAGATGATAACACCACCTACCCCTCTCCTTTCATCCTCTCCGATGATCCTGACCATATCTATCTCTGCTGGCGTGGAATAGGATGGCATCCCACCATTGCCAGACTCACTATGCCCGACAAGGAGGATAAAGTTCGCTTTGACTGGGGCCCTTATCAGATCCTGCAATCACAGGAAGGCGGAAGAGGAGTAAGGCCTTATGCAAAATACATGTCGAATGGAAAAGACAAAATATATCTGGCCTACACTACAACCCATCCTGACAATCAAAGCGTCAATTATATCTACTTCAATTATATCGATATCAACACCTATGAACTGAAAGATATCAAAGGCCAAAAATTAGCGGAGGTAGGAAGTGGAATTTTACACAATGTGGAAGCTACTGCAGATTACAGAAAAAGCTATCCCGATGCGGTTGCTGAAGACTCTCCTTACCGCAACTGGTTGTGGGAAATTTCAGTAACGGATGAAGAAAAACCGGTGATCGCCGTGGTGAGGATAAGTGAGGATAAGAGTTCTCATGAATATTACCATGTAAGGTGGACAGGCACAGAGTGGCGTAAAACATTCCTGTCGCATGCGGGAGGCCATTTTCACCAGACTCCCGATTTAGAGAAATGTTACAGCGGCGGTATGGCTATCGATAAAGCCGATCCTTCAATTATCTACGGCTCAGTACCGGTGGAAGGGAAGCACGGGCTTGTATATGAACTCAGGAAGTTCACCGTTACATCCCAAGGGACAGTGGCATTCACAGAGCAGTTGACATACGATTCTCCCAAAAACAATATCCGTCCCTTTGTCATAACCAATAAAGGAAAGAATCCGCAAATGGTGTGGATGAATGGCGATTATTATGACTGGATTGTAAGTTCCGCGCGGCCAGGTTATCCCACGGCCATACGTACCAATATGGATATTCCTTCAGGCGAAATTAATCCCGATAAAGGTCTTCTGTATCAACATCCGGAGAGCATTGTTTCTCCGGGCGATTTAAAAGTTATCGACATACCTAAATCGGATAAGTTTACCATTATTGCTACGGTTGCTGTCGATCATGATGCATATTACGGCGAGATTTTAAAAACCGATGCTTTCGCATATGGCCTTAAAGAGGGTAAACAGTCAAAACCCTATATAAAAATGGGAAATAGTGAAATAATCAGCAGCAATATATTGGCTAATTCCGACGCATGGAAAACACAAAACAGGGGAACAGGAGGACATTGGTACGATCCTGTAAAACCGGAATCATTTCAATTGGCCATCACCTACGAAGATGGTGTCTTAAGAACTTATATCGACGGGCTTATCGATCAACATGCCGAAATAAAGGAATTATCCCTTTCAGAAGTGGTCTCCGGCGGATTTAAAGGCGTTATACAGAACATCCGGATTTATAACAGGTCGTTGTCTCAGGATGAAATAAACATGATAACTATTATCTCTCCCTGATCACATCTTAATAATCAGTCCGATTGTTGGAAGAATTGTACCGCTACTGTTCTCGAGCACTCTCAGTCCCTGTTTGGAAAAGTCCCCTCCCGGATCGGAAATTATGTCTCCGTTTTGATTCCTATTTGTATATATCGGAGGTCTCTGACTTTTGAAGTTGTAAACATTCTGAATGTCAACATAGAGGTTGAGCAGCCATTTATTAAAATAGAATTCCTTGTCAACCCGGACATCGAGTTGGTGCGAATCGCTTAGCCTTAGCGTGTTGAAGCGGGAGTAATCAATATAAGCCTGGTTTGTTACATCCCACGCTTCCCTATCTGATGAGAGCGATTCATCAATAGGGGAATAGGGAGCCCCTCCCACATATCTCCATCTGGCCGCAATGTTCCAATTATTTGCGATACGATATCCCGCAATAAGATTGAGCAGGTGCCTGGTATCCCATGAAGAGGGACGATAAACCAGGTTATTATCGGTAAATTCACTCCTGAACCATGTATAGTTAGATGTAAGATTGAGATTTTTCCATTCTGTAATTTTGTACATGATCTCTATACCGTAAGCTCTTCCCTTGCCCGTAGAAATAATCTCCTCATCGCCTACCTGTCCGTAATCGGTGCCCTTGCTGGCGATGCTCAAACCGTCTACAACCGAGAGAGGGTATTTGTCATAATGCTTATAGAATCCTTCCATTGTCAATCGCATATTTTCATGTGGACGATGTTCGAAACCCAGCACCAGTTGATCGGAGACTATATACTTTAAATTTTCATTGCGGTTTACAAATTTACCTTCTCCATCTTTGAATCCCATTGTCGTATAGGCCGGTTGGGCAGTATAACGTCCGAGATTTGCATTGATACTCCAACGTCCCGACAAGGAATACGAGGCAGACAATCTCGGAGAAAGTTGATTCAACGGATTCTGCATATTTTTATTGAAATTATTTCCTACCGTATTAAGTCCAAAGGAGAGTTTCAGGCGGTTGTCCATATACTCGTCAGACACCTGCGCAAACAGTTGATAACCAAAAAGGTTTAGTTCTGTGTTATACCGAAGATCAGTTACGCTACCGTTTCTGTATAAACGTCTGTAAGTGTCATTTACATAGCGAGAGTAGCGTAATCCTCCTCCTACTTTAAGTTGTACCGGCAGGGATCGGAAATCACGTTCAAAACGAAGTTTATTTTCAGCTTCGTCCGAGAGGTAGTCTGATGTCTTTTGTTTTGATTCATTGTTGTCTTCAAACTTGTAATTCTTATTGCGAAGCATATTCCTGCTGAGAACCCATGTGTCGAGATGGTTATCACTAAAACGTTTATAGACCGCACCTACCGTGTAATTCCATTGTTCATAGATTGGCAAGTAGTTGAGAATATATTTTTGGCTTTCAGTGCCGGTTGTTTGAAGTTCTTTGTTCAAAGTCATATGATCAATCGCTCCGATTCCGATAAACGTAATTTCGTTTTTCCTATTGATGTCATATTTATATTTTACCTGAAAATCATTATAGGTAGGCAAGAAAGGCAATTTAAGTGCCTTGAATAGAAATTGCAGATAAGACTGCCGTGCCGACAGGATGAAGGTGGCATTGTCTCCAGCAGGACCATCGATTGTCAATGCTGCATCAGAAGCCCCAACCGATAGCTTTGTATGAATTCGGTCCTTGCTACCCTCTTTTTGTCGTATCTCCATCACCGAACTCAAGGCGTTGGTGCGGTTGGCAGGAAAAGCCCCGGTATAAAAATCTATTTCACGTACAAAATCAGGATTTATCACTCCGATAGCTCCCCCTGATGATCCTTGTGTGGCAAAGTGGTTGATTACCGGAATTTCTATCCCGTCTAGATAAAAAACATTTTCGGAAGGTCCCCCGCCGCGTACAATGAGATCGTTCCTGTTAGGATCCATGGCCCCAACCCCAGGTAATGTTTGTAATACCTTTGATACATCGCGGTTAACCCCAGCACTTTTTTCTATCTGCTGCACATTCACGAAAAAAGAAGAGACAGGGCTTTCAATGCGGCGTGTCTCGAAATTGGGACGCACTACCACTTCATTTAATGCGATTTCGTCTTCGACTAATGCTATATCGATGAATGCCGTTTGGTTTCCCTGTACCTGAATCTCTGGAGAAACTATACTTTTGAAACCCACCGAACTCACGATAAGCCTGACGAATCCGGGATTTACCTCCTGAAGGAAGAAGCTTCCTGTACTATCGGATACCGCCCCGCGGTCAGTCCCCTGTATCAATATTGTCGCATATTCAATAGGTTCATTGGTCGTACCATGATATACCCGGCCGTTAACGGCCCCTTTTTGCGCAGATACATTGAATACTGCCAAAAGGAAAAGGAGAGCCCCTGTGAATTTATACATTTTGCTGTGATTTGTCTTACTGTTATCAACTGTTTGAGCTAGAGAACAAAATATAACCCTATTTTGTTTGACGTTTGAAATTGTTTCTTCTTTTAATTACACATTGAGTCGTTGTTTGTAAATTCCCTCTTAGCATCAAAATACAAGAAGGATACTTATTATTGCAGAATGAATAAAAAATGGCTGTTTTATACTTTTGATAATCAAAGTATTTGTAAATTTGCATTTCATTACATTCTTCGCTCTATCGTATAGAGAGTAAAAAAACATGACTCTGCTATACAGAAAATGGTTTGTAACAGCCATAAACCGGAATCAGCAGTATCTACTGAATACTGTAAACCTTTCAATAGAAAATAAAAATATGAAAAATTTAATCGGATTAATCCTTGTGATATTGTGTCTATGCGCTTGTAACAACACCCAAATTTCGAAAAACGAAAAAGAAGTCTATCTCTTTTCCTATTTTAAAGGAAACGGCGACGGATTACATTTGGCTTACAGCGAAGATGGCCTGAAATGGGAAGCATTATTTGAGGACTCTGTTTTGCTGAAACCCGAAATAGGAAAAGATAAGCTGATACGCGACCCGAGTATCGTTCAGGATGAAACGGGTACTTTCCATATGGTGTGGACCACTGGATGGTGGGACCAGGGAATTGGTTACGCCTCATCCGAAGACCTGATACACTGGTCTGAACAACAAAATATTCCGGTGATGGAAAAATTCGAAGGAACAAGAAACAGCTGGGCACCTGAATTGTTTTATGATAAGAAAAGCAAAACATTCTATATCTTTTGGGCCTCCACTATTCCGGGGGCTTTTCCAGAACTACCAACCTCCGAAAGTGAAAAAGGCCTGAACCATAGGCAGTATTATGTAACCACCAAAGATTTTAAAACATTCAGTGACACAAAACTCTTTTTTGAACCTGGATTTAGTGTAATAGACGGAGCTATATTGGAAAAGGACGATCTGTACTATCTGTTTGTAAAGAATGAGAATTCGGCTCCTGCCGAAAAAAATATCCGGATCACCTCTCATACAAAACCGTACGATTTTCCGGCAGAAGTATCAGAACCCATTACCGGTGATTATTGGGCGGAAGGGCCTGCACCTCTTCTGGTAGATGATTATGTGTATGTCTATTTTGATAAATACAGGGATCGGAAATACGGAGCTGTACGTTCAAAAGATATGCAGCATTGGGAAGATGTATCCGATTCTATCTCCTTCCCACCCGGAACACGTCACGGGACAGCGTTTACGGTGTCGGAAAGTGCACTTGCAAATCTAAGAAAAGAAGATAAATAGAAATGTTTTTGTAAGTTTATTCACATTGTTGTACCTGATGAAACGAGAATGAATTGCTTTGCAATCGACGAAGTCAAAATTGTTCTTACTCAAGAATATGATAATATGCGAGTTCCATACGACACCTTTGAAAATAAATAATTTTAGTCGTATGAAATACAGAGATAAATACATGAAAAAGATAATTCTATTATCCTGCATTTTAATGCATGGCGTGGCTCTGTTTTCTAACATAAGCGGCGATATCCGGTTTCATCAGATAAATACCAATAAAGGTTTGTCTCAGAACACAGTCAGAGCTATTATTGAGGATAAGAAAGGATTTATCTGGGCGGCGACTTTAGGGGGATTGAATAAATATGATGGGTATAAGTTCGTTACATTTTTACCTGAACTGGGAAATCCCTATTCTTTGATTGATCATCAGATAAAAGATGTATTTCTGGACAGGGATGGCTATATCTGGATAAAAACATATGATAATGAATTTTGCTGTTATGACCCCTATAAAGATTTGTTTTACAGTAAAAACACAATAAAATTACACAATAATCAATCGCTATATTATACGGATTATCATGAGGCTGTAAATGGCGATATCTGGTTGTGGGGTAATGTGAATGGCTGCGTACAAATAAGAAAAAAAGATCAATCGTTTGTTACAAATCAGTTCTTCACAGAACCCAGAATCGATTGTAGGTTTCTTTTTGAGGATTCTAAATCCACCGTCTGGATTGGAGGTGACAATCAGCTATTGGGTATAAGGGATGGGAAGGAGTATAAGTCTTATACGAAAAACAGTACTTTCATAAATGCCGTGGAGCAAAAAAACAAGATTTATTTCATCACAGATGAGAATATTATTATAGAATATGATATATTAAAAGAAACATTTAACGAGATTGACACTCAATTTGATGATGCTTTTACAGATATTGCTGTTATTTCGGATGCTGAATTACTAATTATTACTGAACGCAATAAGCTTTTAAATTATAGCATAAGAAATAAACAGGTTGAGGCATCTGCATGGATGAATGACAAGGATTTGCAAAGAGGTACTATCAGTTTGATTACGGATAAAAACGGAGGTCTATGGCTGTATAACCATTCGGGATACATGTGGTATTATAATGGTTCAAACAAAAAACTGAATAAACTCTCCCTGATACCTGACGATATTCTAAAGTCAATTGACCTGGAACGTTATAATGTATTTATCGATTCAAAAGATTATATCTGGATCACGACATACGGAAATGGTATTTTTCGTTATGAACCCGAATCTGAGACCTTACAACATTTCAAATACTTACCCAATAAGAATAGCCCGGCCTCCGATTATCTTCTTTCTATTACTGAAGACAGGAACGGGAATATATGGATTGGTAGTGAGTATGCAGGTATTGTAAAAGTAGTTGAATCTGATTACCATGTACAGATTATTAAACCTGAAGAAGAATCATCCGTTGGAAAAAATAATAATGTACGTTCCATATATGAAGATAATTTTAACAATATATGGTTTGGAACAAAAAACGGCAATCTCTATTTGTATGACAATAGCCTGGAAGTCGGCGAATCGATTTACAAAGATATTAATCCTTATGCCATTACCCAGGATGCAACTGGCAGGCTCTGGATCGGCACCAAAGGCAATGGATTATATATAATTGACCCCAAAACAAAAAAGCAGTTACATCATTTTTCTGTCAATCAAACTGCCGAAGCGGTATTTTGCATCATGAAAGATCATAAAGACCGTATATGGCTGGGGTCATTTGGTAGAGGATTAATCCTGGCCGAAGAGACATTGGACGGGATTCATTTTAAATATTTCTTTCAGGATGAAGGCAATAGAAGTTACATAAGATCTGTTTTACAAGATTCCAACGGAATATTCTGGGTAGGAAGCCGTGATGGTATAATGCGCTTTGATCCGGATGAGTTGTTAAACAATCCTCAGGCTTATACTGCCAATAAGATGAATTTATTTGATGGTCAAAACGGATTAAATTGCAATGATATAAAAACAATTTTTGAAGACAGTGAAGGGACAATATGGATAGGCACTGCAGGGGGAGGATTAAATAAATATATCCCTCCGACGCAGACCGAGGAAGAGGCTTTTAAAGCATATACCACTGAAGATGGTTTATCCGGTAATTTTATTACCGGAATACTGGAAGATGAAAATAACAATTTATGGATTAGTACGGAGAGTGGTATCACCAAGTTCGACAAAGGCAATCAGTCTTCTATGGTTTATCAGTTTGCGGAAAGCTCTCATGGCAATCAGTATAATGAGAATGCAAATATCTGTTCGACAAACAACTATATGTTATGGGGCAGCCTTAACGGTTTACTCTATTTTAATCCCGAATTATTTGTGCCAAGTACAAATGTATGTGACGTAACATTGACAGGTTTTTATGTAAACAACCAGGCTATCAGTGGGCACACGAGCAATTCATCCGTGAAAACCGCAATAAGCTATGCAACCGATATAAAGTTAAGTCATAAGGAAAATAGTATAAGGATCGAATTTGCTGCACTCGATCTGAAAGATTCTCCTAATAATAAATATACCTACATCCTGGCCGGATACGATAAAACATGGAGTATAGTGAGCTCAACAAACAGTGCCGATTATAAAAATCTGCCACCGGGGAAATATCAGTTTTCAGTAAGAGGTACCAATAGTAGCGGCATGTGGAATCAGGGTGTAACCAGTTTAAACATAGAAATAACACCTCCTATATGGGCATCGTGGTATGCCTATATGGTGTATATATTAATAGCCCTGGCCATTTTCTTTATAGTAGTAAGGTTAATCAGAAAATTCAACAAATTAAATAATAACATAAAGATAGAAAAGGAACTAACCAACCATAAGTTGCGTTTCTTTACCAATATATCCCATGAATTCCGCACACCGCTGACATTGATAAGGGGAGTCGTCGAAAACCTGAACGGTCTGAGTGATACCCCTGATCCTATAAAACAACAGCTTAACGTGTTAAACCGGAATTCGACGATTTTAACCCGTCTGATTGATCAGTTACTGGAATTCAGAAAACTACAGAACAACATACTCACTCTCGATCTGGAAGAAAGAGATATCGTTGAGTTCTCGAAAGAGATTTATAACAACTTCCAGATTGCAGCGGCTCAAAAGAATATACGCTATACATTTTATTGTGAAGAGGATCAATGGTTGATGTTTATTGACAGTCGGAAAGTGGACAAGATCATTTACAACCTATTATCCAACGCGTTTAAATATACACCCAGAGGAGGAGAAATTGAATTGGCCCTGAAATTTAATCCGTCTCAGGAAACATGTTTAATATCCGTTAAAGATAGCGGAATTGGAATACCGAAAGAAAAACAGGATATTCTCTTTAGCAGTTTTATGCAAATTAACTTCTCATCTGAAGGTACAGGTATCGGCTTATCTTTGGTTAAAGAGTTTGTGGAGGTGCATAAAGGAAGGATCTGGTATGAGGGTAATCAGGGTCAAGGTTCTTTGTTTAATGTTGAATTGTCCACAAATGCCGAAATATATGAAGGTGAAAATTTTGTTACCCCCCTGCATCACGACATACTGCCTTCCGGGCATGACAATAATGAATCATCACTGTCCAATCCAATAACGAAGAATATCCGGTTGCCGGAAGTCGATGATGCTACATTGTCGAACTACAAATTGTTAATTATTGATGACAATGATGACATCCGTAATTTTCTTGTAGATGAATTCAGTAAATATTTCATGGTGGATACGGCCGAAGAAGGCAAATCGGGTCTGGAGAAAGCAATACAAACAAATCCTGACATGATCATTTGTGATGTGATGATGCCGGAAATGAACGGATTTGAAGTGACCCGTAAACTGAAAGAAGAGTTTCAAACATGTCACATTCCTATCATTATGCTTACCGCCCACTCTTCGCTCGACCACCAACTGGAGGGCATAGAGAGCGGTGCCGATGCGTATATAACCAAGCCTTTCAGTATAAAATACTTAGTGACCAGGGTATTTAAGTTGATAGAACAACGCGAACAGTTAAAGAAGAGATTCTCAAAAGATCATCTTTTTGATGGGAATTTAATCACATCGACCGACCAGGATAAGGAGTTCTTTGAATTGATCAATAAGATTTTAGAAGAACACCTTAATGATACGCAGTTCTCTGTAGATAAATTTGCAGAACTGGCTAACCAACGACGCACTGTTTTCTACAAAAAAGTAAAGGGTATAACCGGAATGTCACCTAACGAGCTGATAAAAATAAAAAGGCTTAACAGGGCAGCCAGGTATCTTCTCGAAGAAGATCTGACTGTTGCAGAGGTATCTTACAAGGTTGGATTTGAAGATCCCTTCTATTTCAGCAAATGTTTCAAAACACATTTTAATTGTTCTCCTTCAAAATACGGGCAGAAGGTAGAAGGTTAGTTGAAGTAGCTAAACAGTCTATTGTGAAAATATTTTAACCGTAAAAATAATTTCTCCCTTACGTAATAGTCTTCCGGGTTTAGTCTTATTATGGGATAACCCTTCCTTAAATATCGATTGCCTTTTGTGTTAATCAATACTATTTAGTTGTGAAATTACGAATAAGTTGTTGATTTATAGTTGTATGTGTTGATATATAAGGAGTGCTGTTCAATAACCGTGAATATTGTACAAAAGCATGTAATAATGTTCATGGTTGCTGAATGTGTACGATTTTACATAAAATCGCATGAAAAACACAGGCGTTTTCCTATTCCCCTCTTTAATTTTGTCCTTATGAATTTTAAGAATTTCTATCAATTATTGTAATTGTTTTTTGGTGATTTAAGCTGTCACTGATTAAATATTCAAATTACAGTAATGTATTATTTGAAGTTTTGTTGAGTGGTAGAGGCTTTTTGCAAATTTAATACTACAAATAATAGCCGGTGTTGTCATTCAGAAAAACATAAGTGAAAAAGATCCTGTGTTTAATATCTGAAAGGAGAGATAAATCGCTGATAATTTGTTTTTTACCATTAAAATAGTTGTATGTAATTTCTAAAAATCAACAAATTGAACTTAAGAAGAATCCAGATTGAGAATTATTTAATCTAAACAAATTGAAAAATGAGATGAAAAGAAAACTTTTAAATCCAATGAAAGGAATTTTGCCCGCATTAATGTGGATAATTTCCGTATGTGTATTCTCCCAGAACATTACTGTAAGAGGAACTGTTGTCGATGAATCAGGAGAGGTATTGATCGGTGTTACAGTTCAGGTACAAGGAACCGCAATTGGCTCTATAACCGACGTGGACGGAAGATTCGTTTTACCGAATGTACCTTCTGATGGAGTATTGGAAGTGTCTTATGTGGGAATGCTTTCACAAACCGTTGCCTTGAATGGAAGAACCACGATTGATGTTATCTTACAAGAAGATTCGGAAATATTGGATGAACTGATTGTTGTCGGTTATGGTGTTCAGAAAAAGAGCGATATTACCGGAGCAATGGTCAGTATCGGAGAAAGAGAACTAAGGGCCATGCCCGTACAGAATGCATTGCAAGCGATGCAAGGGAAAGCGGCAGGAGTAGACGTAACGTCAAATGAAAGACCCGGAGAATTAGGGTCTATCAGGATTCGTGGAGAACGCTCATTAAATGCAACGAATGCTCCCTTATATGTTGTGGATGGTATTCCGTTACAAGGAGCAGGAATTGAAAATTTAAATCCGAATGATATTGAATCCATGGATATACTAAAAGATGCTTCTGCTACAGCTATATACGGTTCAAGAGGTGCAAACGGTGTGGTGCTGATTACTACAAAACGTGGTAGCAAAGGAGCTTTTAGCCTGAATTATTACAGTACGTTGTCAATCGTTAATCTTTACGATCGTATGGAAATGATGAATTCCGGAGAATGGATCGACTATGCTCGTCAGGCACAGATGAACCAGGGGAATTATCCTGCAACTCCTACTCTTGAGGCAGATAACAGTCTTTTCAATAAAGATCCTTATGCATGGGCACAAATTGAAAAAGGTTGGGCTGGAGGCACATGGGACGGTAGTAAAGTTCCCACTTATGACTGGACAAATACCGGGCATCAAACCGCTATTTCACACGAGCATACCCTGAGTGCAAGTGGAGGTACGGATCGAATACAAGCATATGCATCATTCGGGTATCTCGATCAGGAAGGGACACAACCCGGGCAAAATTTTCAGCGGTATACAGTTAACACGAATCTGGATATGCAGACATCCGAATGGTTCAGATTGGGTTCGACTATTAATGTTACTTACGGCGATCAACAATATGGCTATGCTTTTGCCGGTGTTACCGGCGCTAAAGATTTCTATTCTGCATTGCGCGGAATGCTGCCTTATGCAGTACCCTATACTCCTGAAGGAGAATTTATCCGTAACCCTGGTGGAGATATAAATATCGTTAACCCTATACGGGAAAATGATCTTTCCCATAACCGGAGACAAAACTTACGTGCATTCGGAAGTTTTTATTCTGAAATAAACCTTGGCAAAATATGGAACAGCCTGGATGGGTTGCGTTATCGCCTCCAATTCGGCCCCGACTTCCGTTACCATATTAACGGTCAGGCGAACCCGGCTGAATCGGTTAATGGAGACGGTCTGAACAGAACTCGCTACATTACGGACGCACGCCGTTCATGGACGTTGGATAATCTTATATATTATGATAAGATTTTTGGTAAACACGCACTTGGGCTGACCTTGCTGCAAAGTGCCTCAGCATATCATATAGAAGGATCCGACATAACAAACAATAATGTAAATACCGCTAGGGAACTTTGGTATAATATGGGGTCGACCAATAACAAGGACCATTGGAGCTTGGGTACTAGTATGACCAAAACTCAATTGGCTTCGTATATGATACGAGCGAATTACAGTTTTTCTGATAAATACCTGTTAACAGCTTCTGGCCGATGGGATGGCGCTTCTCAATTGGCAGACGGAAACAAATGGGATTTTTTCCCTTCGCTGGCGCTTGGTTGGAGATTAGAGCAGGAAAATTTCCTGAAAGACCAACAATGGGTCGATCAATTAAAATTGCGCGTAGGATTTGGGGTGACCGGTAACTCGGCAATTCCTGCTTATGGCACCAAAGGAGCTGTTGCTTCTAATAATTACTCTTTCGGAGACCAGGTTTTTACCGGTATAGTTGCCTCTGATCTATGGGTTCCGAGTCCGGTGTTAATGGCAAACTCTGAATTAGGCTGGGAAAAAACCGCTTCCTACAATGTGGGATTAGATTTTTCGCTGATAAAGGGCCGTATTTCCGGTTCATTGGATGTATATACATCTAAGACTTCCGATCTGTTGATGCAACAGGCTCTTCCTTCCTTAACGGGCTATGTACGTACCTGGGCAAACGTTGGTAAAACCGAGAATAAGGGGGTTGACCTGACCCTAAATACTGTAAATGTAAAATCCAGAGATTTTGAATGGACATCCTCTCTCACTTTCTCGGCCGATAGAAATACTATTACAGAGCTGGCCAACGGAGTTACGGAAGACATCAATAATCGTTGGTTTGTGGGCCAACCTATTGGGGTATATTATGATTACGTCTACGATGGCATATGGAAAACCTCTGAGGCTGAGGAGGCTGCAAAATACAGTCGTCTCCCCGGGCAGATAAGACTCAAAGATCTGAAAAATGAAACCAATGAAGCTGGCGAAGAGATCTTGTCAATAGACGCCAACAACGACAGGCAAATAGTGGGAAAAAGCCGTCCGGACTGGTCGGGAGGGCTTGTGAATACCTTTTATTATAAAAATTTTGAACTCTCTTGTTTTATTTATGGCCGGTTTGGTTTTACAATGGAAACCGGAGGTGAAAGGCTTAACGGACGTTTTTCCACGCGCAAACTCGATTATTGGATTGCCGGCGTAAATGAAGATGCTGAGTACTATGCTCCCGGCGAGGAAGATGCCTATTTTTCATCAATGAATTACCGTGACGGTTCGTTTATCAAAGTACGGAATATTTCACTGGGATATAATTTCCAACCTAAAACGCTTAAAACTATAGGTATTAACAATCTTAAACTGTACACTCAGTGGATGAACCCCTTCCAATTATATTCGGCTATTGACTGGGTTGACCCTGATACAGGGAATTCAACTTATAATAAAAGTGTTGTATTTGGTATTAATATTGGATTTTAACATTAATGTATTATTCGCATGAAAAAATATAATCATATATTCAGAAAAGTATTGTTACTTGTAACAATATTCAGCATTGCCTCTTGCAGTTCAGATTTCCTGAATGAGGACATGATACGGCAAGAAAGCACCCAAAGTTTTGAAACACAGGAAGGGTTGGATAAATTGTCAATAGGCATGTACCAAAATCTTCGTATTCCGTTCACGTATGAATGGGCGTATCCTTACTGGAATTTTGGGACGGACGAATTTACTTCCGGAAGAGGTGGACATAACTGGTACAACGATTACACCGATGGTTTTAATTCGGCTTCATCATATGGTTCAGCGGAAAACTGGGATCATATGTTCGCCGGTATAGGTTCGGCAAACACCTTGATTAAAAATGTCCCGTTATATTACAACCCCGAAAGTTCCAATTATAATACCCGTTTGGGAGAAGGCTATTTTATGCGTGGATATAATTATTTCCGTCTGGTAATACAATTTGGTGGTGTGCCATTGTTGACGGAACCCGTGATAGGAGCCCAAACAGATTTTACACGTGCTTCTGCCGAAGAGGTCTATAACCTTATTATCGCTGATTTAAAACAGGCTTATGAGTTATTACCCGAAACATCTGGTGATCAGTTCGGACGTTTTACCAAATACGCAGCTGCACATTTCATCGCCAAAGCCTGCCTCTTCCGGGCAAGTGAACTTAACGATGGATGGAATGCGGCATACAAGGAACAAGATCTGAATGATGTTATTACGTACGGAAATATTGTTATTGATGCTCATCCATTGACTCCGGACTTTGCCAACCTCTGGGATTATCAGAAACCGGATGGAACCAATGAACAACTTTCTGAAATTGTTTTGAGTACACAGTTTTCGAATCTCTCTACCGGACGTACCGGTAATCAAATGCATTTATTCTTTCTCTCTGTATATCAAAATTTGTCGGGAATGGTTCGTGATATTTCGGGTGGACGAGAATACCGAAGGTTGCGTACAACTAATTATGCCCAGGATGTATATGATCGCGTGAACGACTCCCGTTTCTGGAAAAGTTTCATCACCAGTTATAATTGCAATAATCCCAATGCAGCTCCAAGATGGGAAGCATCTTATACACCGGAAGGCAAAAATGAGGGAGATCCTAAATTTGGAAGCAATGAAGAAGCCGTAAGATATATTGTAAATGATGCAGGTGATACCCGCTATACGGAGGAAAATATAAAATACCGTGCACCGCACATGTTTGTTCGCTATTTCGCCGGAGAACCACATTCGTACCTTGACCTACATGGTAATTATGGCCATCCGGACGGCTCCGCCGGACCACGTTATCTCTCACTGGGCAAATACCGCGACGGTTCACGTCCTTCTGTGGCTCATGCTAACGGATACCGTGATGGTATCCTGGCCCGTTCTGCCGAAGATTATCTGATGGTAGCCGAAGCATATGGGCGGAAAGGGCAATACGCTCAAGCTCTTCCATATATCAATGCGTTACGTGAACGGGCAGGTTACGCTGCAGGTGAAGATCGAAGTAAATATGTAGACGGTGGTGTGGCTTACAGGAATAACACTTCCGGCTCAGGAGCTGCCGGTGGTGCCGCTTATTCGGACAAGAATACTTATTATGAGTCGAACAACATGGAAGAGAACGAAACAGGAAGCACTAAAGGCATACTGATATTTGAATCTGTAGATGACATTTTTAATTCGACTAAAGAATTTTATGCTGAATTAGGAGCAAGCAGCGAACAAGAGAAGTTTTTGGTATTTATTATGAATGAACGTTCTCGGGAATTGATGGGTGAACTGCACCGATGGCCGGATTTAGCACGTTGTAAACAGTTGGAAAAACGATTTAAGATGTTTAATGATGGAGTAAGAGAAGCAGGTTCGAATTTCGATCCGAACAAACATTATCTCCGTCCTATTCCGCAAGGATTCCTTGATGCCATAACCAGGGATGGTCAAGCACTTACATCCGCCGAAAAACAGGAAATGCAGAATCCTGGGTGGTAATTGCTCTAATGAATTTTTTATCAATCACAATAACAGAAGACGAATAAATTCGTCTTCTGTTATCGCTGAAAAATGTAATAAATATTCTTTTCTCCATCATTGGTTATCCCGTAGTAAATAAAATGAATTGATTTAGATCTGGTTTGCGATTCTATTAACTCCTGTAATTCTGTAAAATAATGAATCTTTTATATCTGGTTGCTTTCCTATATCTATTCATCCCGATCGGAACCGGTTTATTTTCCCAGCCTAATTACGATTTCACAAGACTGAAAAAAGAGGAGTTAGGACGAGGATTTATCGCTGTCCGGCAAGATGGGAATACCGTCAATTTGTCCTGGCGATACCTCTCTTCCGATCCTATCGATATCGCCTTCGATATATACAGGGATGGAAAAAAAATAAACAGCACACCGATACGTAATACTACCTTTTTTAAAGATTCACAAGCCCCCGAACGGGAAATGAATTATGAGCTGCGAATTGCAGACGGTTCTCCGAAAAAGCACAAAGAAACGACTACACGTTATACACTGAAAAAAAATGCACCTCACGGATATATCAATATCCCACTGAATATTCCTCCTGACGGAATCACTCCTACCGGGCAAACATATTCATACCATGCCAACGATGCGAGTGTAGGTGATGTGGATGGTGATGGAGAATATGAGATTATCCTTAAATGGGATCCCTCCAATGCCCGTGACAACGCACATGACGGATACACGGGGAATGTCTATATCGATTGTTATAAACTTAACGGTGAACAGTTGTGGAGAATCGACCTGGGGAGAAATATACGTGCAGGAGCACATTACACTCAATTCATGGTTTTTGATCTCGACGGTGACAATAAAGCTGAGATTGTCATGAAAACAGGTAATGGAACTGTCGACGGAACAGGTCGGATGATTGGCGATCCGGAAGCCGATCATCGTAACGACAAAGGGCGAATCTTATCAGGCCCTGAATTCTTAACAGTATTTGAAGGAAAGACAGGAAAAGCCCTGCAAACTATAGATTATATTCCCGAGAGAGGAGATTCCCAATTGTGGGGAGATGCAAGAGCCAACCGCTCTGATCGCTTCCTGGCTTGTGTAGCCTATCTCGACGGAGAATATCCGAGTGTGGTAATGTGCAGAGGATATTATACGAGGACAGTCCTGGCCGCTTTCGACTGGCGGGACGGTAAACTTTCTAACCGGTGGGTTTTCGATTCGAATACCCCGGGCAACGAAAAATATGCAGGTCAGGGTAATCACAACCTTAGGGTAGGTGATGTAGATGGCGATGGCTGTGATGAGATTATCTACGGATCCTGCACCATCGACAACGACGGGACCGGTCTCTATTCCACCGGATTGGGACACGGTGATGCGATTCATATGACGATGTTTGATCCCTCGAGTCGCAAACTCCAGATATGGGATTGTCATGAGAACAGACGTGACGGATCTACCTTTCGTGATGCAGAGACAGGAGAAATTATTTTCCAGGTCAGAAGTAATATAGACGTAGGAAGATGCATGGCAGCCGATATTGATCCTATGGTCAGAGGTGTGGAAATGTGGTCGCTTGCTTCCGGAGGAATAAGAAATATCAAAGGAGAGGTGATTAACCCTTCCACCGATGGTGTCTCTATCAATATGGCCTGCTGGTGGGACGGTGATCTGACAAGGGAGTTACTCGACGGTACCCGCATATCCAAATACAACCCCCGGAGTGGCAGGGCAGAAGTTATCTTCGATTGCGACGAATGCCTGAAAAATAACGGGACCAAATCAACCCCAACTTTATGTGCCGATATTCTGGGCGATTGGCGGGAAGAGGTTATTCTGAGGACAAAGGACAACAAAAACCTGCGTATCTATACTTCTCCGTACGAGACCCCTTACCGGTTTCATACTTTTATGGAAGATCCGGTCTACAGGATCAGCGTGGCTACCCAGAATGTGGCGTATAATCAACCGACGCAACCCGGCTTTTACTTCGGTAGCGATTTAATGGAAATTTTTACGGAAAAAGCGGTAGAAACAGCTTCGGATAGTGTAACTTTGGAAACAGCGATGGAGTACGATTCGTACAAATGGTCCAACGGGGAAACAACACCCTCTATTATCATAAGAAAGAGTGATACCACGCCCGGGCAAAAGCACAGAATTGAATTGGAAGTTACCTACAGGGGATGTCTATTGAAAGATTATGTAGAAGTTACATTCTTAAAATAAATTGGTTTTATCATATTAAACGCTCATAGAATACAAGTTCACCAAAGCTCACCCACCAGAATATAATTCATCTGTCTTATGTCTTGTGTCTTGGCTCTTGATTCTTGGCTCTAATTTTAATCGTATGAAGAAATATTATTTTATTGTCTTACTCTTTATTGGGTTATGGTTTATTGTATTACCGTCATATGCGCAAAAGAAAATAGAACCGATAAATGACTTCAACACTCCGCTTCATTTACTACAGCCTGATTACACTGTTCCCTATGGTATCCCTGACAAAAAAGAAATAAAAAGTGTGCTGGACAGGATATTGACATATCTCGACAATGCGACTCCGGCTGTCCTTATCGATAACGAAACAGGAAGAGAAATAAACCTGTCTGCCATAAATCACAATTCCGGACTCAAAAGAGGTGATTTCCGGTTAGCCAGTTATGAGTGGGGGGTAACCTACGCGGCAATGCTCGCCGCCGCCGAAGCTACAGGCGACAAAAGATACGAGGACTATGTATTCAACCGTTTCCGGTTCTTGTCAGAAGTTACGCCTGAATTCAGGAAGTTAATTAATGATTACGGCACTGTCGACCCGCAGATACGCCAGATATTGGTTCCCAAAGCACTGGATGACGCTGGTGCCATGTGTGCGGCCATGATAAAGGCTAACAGGAAAAATACACAGTTGGAACTGGAACCGATGATCAGAAATTACATGAACTATATCATGTACGACGAATACCGGTTATACGACGGGACATTTGCCCGTAAGCGGCCGCAGATGAATACGGTATGGCTGGATGATATGTTTATGAGTATCCCTGCACTGGCTCAGATGGGTGCTTTCTCCGGTGAGAACCGTTATTTCGATGAAGCGGCACGACAAATAAGCCTGTTTGCCGATAAAATGTTCATCAAAGAAAAAGGATTGTTCCGCCACGGATGGGTGGAAGCCATGCAGGATTATCCCTCTTTCTTCTGGGGAAGAGCCAACGGATGGGCGCTGCTGACGTTAGTCGAAACGCTGGATATATTGCCTGAAAGGCACCCTCAGAGAGAGAGCATCCTGCAACTGCTCCGGATGCACATAAAAGGATTGACCGCTTATCAGTCCGGCGACGGATTCTGGCACCAGCTACTGGACAGGAACGATTCTTATTACGAAACATCGGCAACAGCCATTTTCACCTATTGTATCGCCCGCTCTATCAATAAAGGTTGGATCGATGTGCTGACATATGGCCCTGCAGCATTATTGGGATGGAATGCTGTTTCAACAAAGATAAACACTGCTGGACAGGTAGAAGGTACCTGTGTAGGCACGGGAATGGCGTTCGATCACGCTTTCTACTATTACCGTCCAATCAGTGTTTATGCGGCGCATGGATACGGACCTGTCATCTGGGCCGGAGCGGAAGTGATCACTCTGCTGGATAGCCAATACCCGAAAATGAACGATAATGCCGTACAGTTCTACTCATCCGAACAAACCACCACTGCACCTATTTTTAGCGTCAATGATGCGCCCCGTCCCGACCAGATCGTTGCCGGAAGTACCCGGAAAAATAACAATCCCGTGGTTATGCTGATAGGCGACTCCACGATGAAAAACGGTCGTGGAAAAGGGGATAACGGACAATGGGGGTGGGGAAGCTTCTTTGAACAGTTTTTCGATACGACCCGTATTTCTGTCGAAAACCATGCACTGGGTGGAAGAAGCAGCCGTACGTTTTATACTGAGGGACTATGGGACAAAGTCTTACCCGGCATACAAAAGGGTGATTACCTCTTTATCCAGTTCGGGCATAACGATGGTGGACCATTGAGTACCGGCCGGGCAAGAGCCTCATTGAAAGGGACTGGTGATGAATCGCAGATAGTGATCATGGAACGGACCGGTGGACCGGAAGAAGTATTTACTTTCGGCCACTATTTGCGCATATATATCCGGCAGGCAAAAGCCCGTGGCGCAATCCCCGTGGTACTGTCACACACACCCGGGAACACATGGACCGGCGATAAAATGATGCGCAACAACGAGACATACGGCAGGTGGTCGAGAGAGGTAGCCGAACAGGAAGGGGTGCTCTTTATCGATATGAACGACCTGATAGCCAAAAAATGCGAAGTATTGGGAAAAGAAAAAACCAATGCGCTTTTTAAAGACAGGGTGCATACTTCCTACGAAGGGGCAATCCTGAACTGTGAAGCATTGATTGAAGGGATAAAAGCAACGCCGGAATTGGAGTTGAAGAAATACTTTATAAATTAAAAATTAAAAGTGAAAAATTAAAAGTGAAAAATTAAAAGTGAAAAATTAAAAATGAAGAACTAAAAGCTAAAAGTGAAGAATATTTAGGATTTGAGATGTAGGATTGAGGATATGGGATTGAGGAAGTTGCCAATTTTCAACGTTCCATTTTCCATTTTCCATTTATCACCTTTCCACAGTCTTGATTCTTGGCTCTAAAAAGAAAAACAACCAACAAAAATTTAAACGATATGAAACGAGCAGAAACATCATTGCATTTAGGTAAATGATTAAAAGCGAGTTCCATACACATTAATATACACAAATAAAATAATCGTATGAAACGGGATGCATTTAAAATGTTTTTGAAAAAAGGCTGTGAAGCAGAATACGAAAAACGGCATAATGAAATATGGCCGGAACTCGCACAGTTACTCTGTGAATCGGGAGTGTATGACTATTCCATCTTCTGGGATAGGGATACAAATATCTTGTTTGGCGTACAGAAAGTGAAGGGGGATACATCTTCCCAGGATTTGGGAGACAACCCGATCGTACAGAAGTGGTGGGCTTATATGGCAGATATAATGGAAACAAATCCTGACAATTCTCCGGTGTCTATCCCATTGAAGGAAGTTTTCTATATGGATTGAAACCTCCAAAAATGAACGGACGAATGAAACTAAGATCTTTTATTGGAACAACTCTTATCGGGACAATTGGCATCCTGTGCCTGTTCCCTCTTTTTTCACTATCGTGCACTCCCGAAATGAACGAAAACTATCAATTCTATTTCGGTGAAGGGAATAAAAAAGGATTTCTGAAAATAGGGGAACAAACCGTTTACGGCCCCGATTCACCGTATGGTTATGACCTGAACACCATGCCTGACGGTGACGCCCCCTTCTTTTTCTCTATCGATCTGCCTGAAGGAAATTACAAAATAACCGTTACGTTAGGAGACAAGGAGCGACCAACCAATACAACCCTCAAAGCCGAATCAAGAAGATTGATGCTGGAAAATATAGATGCCCCAAAAGGAGAATTTGTCAGCAAATCCTTTATCGTCAACATAAGGAATAAGAAGATCGGAGAAAGCGACTCTGTAAGAATTAAACCTCGTGAGAAAGGAAAGCTGAACTGGGATAATAAGCTGACCCTCGAAGTCAATGGCATACAACCGGGGTTACAGACAATGGTCATTGAAAGCGTTTCTGTACCTACTGTTTTTCTGGCAGGTAACTCTACGGTAGTGGATCAGGACAATGAACCCTGGTGTGGTTGGGGACAGATGCTACCCCGATTCATGAAACCCGAGATAGCCATCGCCAATTATGCAGAGTCGGGTGAGGCAGGCAATTCATTTATCTCGGCGAAGCGCTTTGCCAAGATACTTACTAAAATGGAAGAAGGGGATTATCTGATGATTGAATTCGGACATAACGATCAAAAACAAAAAGGAGAAAACAGAGGCCCTTTCACCAGTTATAAAGAGAGCCTGAAGTATATGATCGATGAAACAAGGAAGAAAGGTGGTACCCCTATACTGATCACACCTATGCACCGACGCCGATTCGATGAGAACAACAAGATCATCAATACCCTGGAAGAATATCCTGAAGCAATGAGGCAATTGGCCCGGGAAGAAGGGGTGATGCTGGTCGACCTGAACAATATGAGCCGGATTTTATACGAAGCATGGGGTCCTGAAGAATCAAAAAAGGCTTTTGTGCATTATCCTGCCGGTACCTTCCCCGGTCAGACCGATGCTTTGGAAGATAATACCCATTTTAACGCGTACGGCGGATATCAACTCTGCAAATGTGTCCTGAAAGGGTTGATCGATAATGATTCTCCGCTGAAAGAGTATATTACAGAGGATTGGGACTGGTTCGATCCGGCATACCCCGAGGATATAAATAACTTTTTTATTCCACCGACTCCATTTTATTCTGTAACAAAACCTGATGGAAATTAAAACTATACAATAAATAAAATTATGAAGAAGAATGTCTTAGTATCCTGTTTTTTGTTCCTTTTTATATGGTCGCTCTCTGCACAGAAAAAAACGGATGAAGAAGCCGTAAGAGCTATAGCCGATAATATCCTGGCCCAACCAGTCACCCAATTTGTGGGTGTGGATGATGGCACCATCTATAACAGTACAGCAGAGATACCCGAGGGGAAAGATGTACGGTTCAAAAGTCCGCTCACCGAATGGCATTATTCGAATGGTGTGCTGGATATGGCCATGATCAACCTGGGACAATATCTTAATGAGGATAAATATGTGGATTATGCCAAGAGGCATGTCGCTTTCGGGTTCGACAATTATGAATACTTCAGGAATACTTTCCGAAACGATCGCAATCATTGGCACTGGCCGTTCGGACAACTTTGGAACACCAAAGAACTGGACGACTGCGGTGCTATGGGAGCAGCGGTTATCGAAGTATACAAATTGAACAAAGAGCAACGATATCTGGATTATATCAATACGGCGGCAAACCATATCATGAACGGTCAGGATCGCCTGGATGATGGCACGCTCAGCCGGACTTTTCCGAGAAATATGACAGTATGGGCAGACGATGCATATATGGGCACCTCGTTCCTGACGCGGATGGGTAAATTTACCGGAGATACCCGCTATTTCGACGAAGCAGCCAAACAACTGATCCTGATGGACAACTATTTGTGGTGCCCCGAAAAAGAGCTCTATTATCACTGCTACTATACAGACAGGGAGAGAAACGGTGTTGCTTACTGGGGACGGGCCAACGGCTGGATCATGATTTCGCTGGTCGACCTCATCGAAGCCATGCCGCAGGATCATGCCCAACGTACGGAACTGATTTCGATACTCGAAAAACAGATCGTAGGTGCCTCCCGCTGGCAGAATGCCAACGGAATGTGGAATCAGTTACTCGATAAGAGTGATTCTTATGATGAGTCGTCGGTTACAGCCATGTTTGTATACGGTGTGGCCAAAGCGATCAATAACCAATGGATAGATCCTTCTTACCGGGGTATTGCAAGAGCGGGATGGAATGTGTTAAAAAACAACGAAATAACTCCCGATGGCCGTTTTACCAATGTATGTGTAGGTACCGGTATCAGTGATGACCTGCCGTTCTATTTCAATCGTCCGGTAGGTGACAACGAAAAACATGGACTTGGGTTGATCATCAATACAGCCATCGAAATAATGAAATTAAATAGTGTGCAATGAGAAGAACAAAAACCCTTCTTATGATATGCTTCCTGTGTATCCCGGTATTTCTTTTCGCCGGATTCAGGATTTCGGATCTTACCTGGGTGAACGACGTAGGGGCCCGTGTTGAACCTAACGGCACCAAAATATTCAATGTTTCTACTTTTGGAGCCGTTCCTGACGGAAATACATTGAATACAAAAGCCATTCAGGCGGCGATCGATGCCTGCGGACAGGCGGGTGGTGGTATTGTCACCTTTTCTCCGGGAAACTACCTCACGGGATCCATCTTTCTGAAAGACGGGGTCCATCTCGAGATACCCGAAGGGGTGGCAATCCTGGGAAGTCAGCGAATTGAAGATTATCCGGATATCGATACACGGGTAGCAGGTATAGAGATGATCTGGCCTGCAGCACTTATAAACGTTATCGGGAAAAAGAATGTCATGATATCCGGAAAGGGGGAGATTGACGGACAAGGTAAGCCGTTCTGGGATGCCTATTGGGAGATGAGAAAAGAGTACGAGAAGAAAGGGTTGCGTTGGATCGTGGACTACGATTGTAGGAGGCCCCGTACACTGTTGATATCGGAATCGGAAGATGTAACGGTACGGGATGTGACATTCAAAAGGGCTGGTTTCTGGACGGTACATCTCCTTTACTCAAGCTATTGTACGGTCGACGGAGTGACCATACGCAACAACATTGGCGGGCACGGACCCAGTACCGACGGAATCGATATCGATTCCTCGTCCTATATTCTGGTGGAAAATAGCGATATCGATTGTAATGACGACAATTTCTGCCTCAAAGCGGGGCGTGACGCCGACGGGCTGCGGGTAAACAGGCCGACGGAATACGTGGTTATCCGCAATTGCATCTCAAGAGCCGGAGGCGGCCTGTTCACCTGTGGAAGTGAAACTTCCGGCGGTATCCGGTATGTACTCGCGCATGACCTCAAGGCAAAAGGAACATCTGTAGGACTTCGTTTCAAGTCGGCTATGAATAGGGGTGGAACTATCCAACATATCTATCTTAAGGATATCGAAATGGAAGAGGTGGGTACAGCGATTGAAGCGAGCATGAACTGGAATCCGACGTATAGCTACTCCGCCCTTCCTGAAGAATTCGAAGGCCAGGAATTACCTGATCACTGGAAGAAGATGTTGGAAGAAGTAAATCCTCCGGAAAAGGCGATACCCTATTTCAATAACATTCATTTTTCCGGTATAAGGGTAGCCAATGCAAAAAGGGCACTTAGCATAGCAGGAAGTGAAAACTCGAAGATGGAGAACTTTTATTTCAACGATATCCGGATCAACGCCCAGACCGCCGGGTCGGTCAGATATGTGGAGAACTGGACAATAGAAGAACTGTATATACAGTCGGCGGATAACAAACCGGTACAAATATCAGATAGTAAAAACGTCGAATTAGACCGTTGAGGAATAAATTTTCTACAGGGAAAGGAACAGGCAAAATGAGAATAAAAAAGGTAATATTACCGGCATTTTTGGCTTCAACGGCTATCATTGCCGGTGCGCAAGTTGAGGAAGTTCGTCCCAATATCATCTTTATCCTGGCCGATGATATGGGATACGGCGACCTGGGTTGTTACGGAAACGAGATCATCAAAACGCCCCATATCGACAAACTGGCGGAAGAGGGGATCCGTTTCACGCAAAACTATGCCGGTTCTGCTGTAAGCTCGCCCTCACGATGTGCATTACTCACCGGAAAGCATACCGGTCATACCACTATAAGGGACAACTTTGCACAGGAAGGCGGGCTTCCGGGCTTTAAAAACCAGTCGCCCATCCGCAGGATAAGCTTATTACCCCAGGATACTACCATAGCCACCATCCTGGGAGCAGTCGGTTATAAAACCTGCGTGGTAAACAAATGGCACCTGGACGGATTTAACCCCGGTGCAGGCCCTTTGGACAGAGGATTCGACGAGTTTTACGGATGGCTTATCAGCACTGAAGATTCCAATAGCCCTTACTATTATCCCGCTTTACGGTTCCGGAACCGGGAATTGACAGTGGTAGAGGAGAACGGGAACAATGCACGGCAACTCCATGGAACCGATCTGTCGATCATCGAATCGATCGATTTTATCGAAAGGAACAAAGAAAATCCCTTCTTCCTCTACCTCGCCTTCGATATGCCCCATGAACCCTATTTTATCAATTCAGTAGACCTCTATGCCTCTTTACCTCTCTCCGAAACAGCAAAATTGTATGCTTCACTGATCACCCATGCCGATGACGCGATAGGACGGTTAATAAAATATCTCGAAGAGAATAATCTTCGTGACAACACACTTATTATTTTTACCTCTGACAATGGCGGAGCAATCCAGGCGCCTCTGGACGAACTGAATTGCAACGCAGACCTTAAAGGGCGGAAGGGGCTGTTGTACGAAGGAGGAATTAAAGTTCCTTTTATTGTCAATTATCCGGACAGAATACAACCCGGGCAGGTAAAGGACAACCTCATCTATTTCCCGGATGTAATGCCCACCTTGGCAGAATATGCCGGCGCACAAACGCCATCCGGAATCGACGGAATAAGTCTTAAACCCCTGTTCGAAGGAGAAGAACCCGATACGGACAACAGGATCCTATACTGGGAATTCCCCGGAAAACAGACAGCCATCAGACAGGGAAAATGGAAAGCGGTATCGGTGAAAACGGATGCGGAATTTGAACTCTATGACATAGAAAAGGATCCGAACGAAACGACCGATCTGGCAAAAGAATATCCCGATGTTTTATCCCGTCTAAAAAAAGAGATAGGAAAAACGCGTGCTGAATCTCCCTATTGGCCGACGAAATAAGTGAAAAATGAAAAATGAAAAGTGAAAAGTGAAAAGTGAAAAGTGAAAAATTAAGATTCTCATATGATGAAAAATATACTGATTATAGCGATGACCTCTCTCTTCACTCTCGCTGGATGTTCTTCCCCTACGGGAACTGCCGGAGAGATCGACTGGCCTCAGATAACTCAGGAAAGCAAACCCTGGACACGCTGGTGGTGGTTAGGAAGTGATGTGGACTCTGCAAACCTGACATACAATCTGGCAGAACTCAGTAAAGCAGGGATAGGGGGTGTGGAGATCACACCTATCTACGGTGTAAAAGGACGTGAAGCGCATTATCTTGACTACCTCTCATCCGAATGGATGAATATGCTGGATTTCACCATCTCCGAAGCGGACCGTCTGGGAATGGGAGTAGATATGAATAATGGTACGGGATGGCCTTTCGGCGGCCCTGAAGTAAGTATGGAAGATGCAGCCACCAGGGCTATTTTTCACGAATACCAACTCAAAGGGGGACAATCACTCGATGAGTTGATCACGGTACGGGATGAAAGGCAGAAACCGTTTGCCCGGTTAGATAAACTTATCGCCTATTCTACCGATGGAGAGAAAATAGATATCACCGACAATGTGTCGGCAGAAGGAATACTTAACTGGACGGCACCGGAAGGAAAAGAATTTACATTGATTGCGTTGTTTATAGGAAAAACCCGGCAAGAGGTAAAACGGGCAGCCCCGGGCGGACAGGGTTGGGTACTCAACCATTTTGATAAAGAGGCGGTCATGCGTTATCTCGGAAAATTCGATACTGCCTTTGCCGGAAACAATACCCCTTTCCCTAATACCTTCTTCAACGATTCGTATGAAGTGTACGGGGCTGACTGGACAGCAGAACTGTTGAACGAATTTGAAAAAAGGAGGGGATACAAACTACAGGATTATTTCCCCGAATTGCTGGCCAGAGGAGCAACGGAGCTCTCCACACGTGTTATGACCGATTACAGGGAAACCATCGGTGAGTTGTTGATGGAAAATTTTACTCAACCCTGGACCGAATGGGCACACTCACACGGAGTGAAAACGAGGAATCAGGCACATGGATCGCCGGCAAACCTGTTGGATCTGTATGCGGCCGTGGATATACCTGAATGCGAATCGTTCGGTATCACCGATTTCGATATCCCCGGCCTGCGGAAAGATTCCATCCGTAAAGAGAACGACAGCGACCCGACCATTCTTAAATATGCTTCGTCGGCTGCCCATGTGGCAGGTAAGAGATATACCTCTTCCGAAACATTTACCTGGCTGACTGAGCATTTCAGGACTTCCCTCTCGCAGGCCAAACCGGAGGTCGACCAGATGTTTACCTCCGGAGTAAACCGGGTATACTTCCACGGTACTACTTACTCACCCGAAGATGCCGCCTGGCCGGGATGGAAATTCTATGCGTCGGTAGATATGTCGCCTACCAATACCATCTGGAAAGATGCGCCGGCATTCTTCGACTATATCGCGCGGATACAGTCATTCCTGCAAAGCGGAAAACCTGACAACGATTTTCTGTTGTACCTGTCTCTTTATGATATCTGGGAAGGATTGCGCGAAAACTATTTCGCCACATTTGCCATTCATGGGATGCGGGAAAGGATTCCGGACTTCTGCGAAGCGGTGGAAGAAATCATGGAATGCGGTTATGATCTCGATTATATATCCGACTATTTTATCAGTACGACCACTATTGAAAACGGGCTGCTGAAGACAGAAGGCGGAACCTCCTACAAGGCCCTGATATTACCGGCCGTGAAATATATTCCTGCGGAAACGATGGAGCAGATCAGGAAACTGACAGAGCAGGGAGCTACCGTGATTTTTTCAGATCACTATCCTTCCGATGTACCGGGTTTATCGCGTCTGGAAGAACGGAAAAACCTGTTCAACGACCAACTGGCACTATTTCCCGAAGTAGCCTCTTTCGAAAATGTATCTGTCAATACAATGAAAAAAGGAAGGGTTATCACCGGCAATAATTACAGGGATATGCTGGCGACATGGAAAGAAAATGAAGAACGCTTTGTCTCGGAATCAGGTGGTCAATTGATCCGTAGAAAACATGACAACGGGCATATCTACTTCCTCTCCATGTTGAAGAACAATCCTGTGGACGGATGGATCTCATTAGGGGTAAAAGCCGAAAGCGCCCTGTTCTTTAACCCGATGAACGGTGAAAAAGGGTTGGTCAGACTACGTGAAAATAATGGTAGAACAGAAATCTATATGCAGCTGAAACCGGGAGCATCGGTTATCCTGAAAACATTCAGCAACAAAAAGGTGCAGGCCGAAGAATGGGTTTATTATGAGCCGACAGGGAACAACATCGCGTTGAATAACGGCTGGACATTGCAATTTGAAGAAAGCGAACCGGCTGTCACCGAAAGTTTCGCATTAGAATCACTGGGATCGTGGACTGATATCGACAATGAAGTACTGAAAAAAAATATGGGCACGGGACGATACTCGTTGACATTTGATTTCATCAAAACACCCGGACATGAGTACCTTCTCTCCTTGGGCGATGTGAGGGAAAGCGCGCATGTAAGGATCAACGGACAGGACGCAGGAACGCTGTATGCCGTACCGTTCGAAACAACGATCGGATCATTGTTACGCGACGGGGAAAATACCATTGAGATCGACGTGACCAACCTGCCGGCCAACCGCATCGCCGATTACGACCGTCGCGGCGTGGAATGGCGCATTTTTCACGAGATCAATTTCGTAAGTATAACCTATCAGCCTACGATGTTCGATATCTGGGATATCGTCCCATCCGGTTTGTTGGGACCTGTGACTATTCAGGAAGTTAAAACTATTCATCCATAGCTAAAACAAATAAAATCAATATGCTAAAAACAATTTTTATTCTCTTATTCATCTCTTTTCATCTTGTGACCTATTCCCAGCAAGGCAGGAAAACCATTGATATGGACCAGGGTTGGCAGTTTGCCAGAGGCACGTATAAAGGTGCTATTAACCCCAATTTCGACGATTCAGGCTGGCAAACGGTTGATGTACCGCACGACTGGAGTATCCAGGGTAGATATAACAGAAGTAACCTTACTGGCCGCGGAGGCGGATACCTGCCTTCGGGAGACGGGTGGTACCGGAAATCGTTTACACTGCCGGAAAGCGACAAAGGGAAAAAAATATGGATCGAATTCGATGGTGTCATGGCCAACAGTGAAATCTATATAAACGGTGAACTGCTTGGTATATGGCCATACGGATATACTACCTTCATCTATGATATGACCGCACATCTGCAGTTCGGTGAAAACGAAACCAATATCCTGACGGTACGCGCCAACAATATCGACCAACCGGCCTCACGCTGGTACACCGGTGCAGGGATATACCGTCATGTACGGATGACTGTGAAAGATCCTGTACATATCGCCCACTGGGGCGTATTCGTTACTACACCTAAGGTAAGCAGATCAAGAGCTACCGTCAATGCAGCTATTCAGATAGACAATACTACGGACAGGAACAGAAGTGTAACCGTGCAATCTTCTATCATCGACAAAGAGGGTAAAACGGTGAGGACTGCTTCTTCCACCCAACGAATTGCTGCCGGAGCTTCCCAGCTTGTTGAACAGAACCTGCAGGTGGACGATCCGCTGCTTTGGGACACAAAAGACCCGCACATGTACCAAATGATAACCAGGGTATTGGACGGTAAGACCCTGTTGGACGAGCAGGTGACCGATTTCGGTATCCGGAGCATCCGTTACGATGCCACGAAAGGATTTTTCCTGAACGATCGACCGCTCAAGATGTACGGTGCATGTATGCACCATGATGGAGGCGGTGTAGGTGCTGCTGTACCTTCTGCCGTGTGGGAATACCGTTTCAATAAACTGAAAGAGGCCGGTATCAATGCTATCCGTACGGCGCATAACCCGATGGCTCCCGAATTTTATGATCTGTGCGACCGCATGGGGATTCTGGTGATGAATGAGAATTTCGATACCTGGGAATATGCCAAGAACGCGCATGATTACCATCTCTATTTCAACGAGTGGTGGGAAAGGGATACCCGCGCGATGGTATTGCGGGACAGAAATCACCCGTCCATCGTACTTTACAGTGTAGGAAACGAGATACGTGATAATCTCGACAATGAGGACGGTTTCCGGAAATACAAACAACAACAGGACCTTATAAACGAGTTAGATCCTACCCGTCCGGTCACTATGGCACTCTTCCGCCCCAATTCGTCAGGAGTGTATAACAACGGATTTGCCGATATGATGGACGTAGTAGGCCAAAATTACCGGCCCGGTGAACTGCTGGCGGCGCACAAGCAGAATCCGGACAGAATTGTAATCGGTACGGAAAATGTCCATGACCTGGAAACTTATCTGGCATTGCGTGATCACGACTTTATGTGCGGACAGTTCCTGTGGGCCGGATTCGATTATCTGGGTGAAAACGTCTGGCCCAGGATATCATTCGGTACAGCGCTTTTCGACAAGACCGGGGGATGGACCAGGGAGGGTTTATTGCGAAAGGCATGGTGGGGCAGCGAACCTACCGTATCGGTAGTACGCAGATCCGACAATGCCGGAGCAGGCGAATGGGTACATGACTGGACACCTCTCGACCCGGTAGCCTACGACGAAGCCTTTTTGGAGATATATACCAATGCCGAAGAGGTAGAGCTATTCCTGAACAATGAGTCTATGGGGGTATTTGAACGGCCTGACAATCACGCTCCGATTCCGGTAAGGGTGAACTATCGGAAAGGTGAATTGCGTGCCGAAGCAAGAACAGGTGGAAAGGTGGTTGCCACGGATGTGCAACGGACAGCCGGCACCCCGCATAAGATCGTACTTACACCTCATAAGACAACCGTAGGAAATAACTGGGAAGATGTTTCGATTGTGCGTGCTGTGATTGTGGATGAAAACGGCGTGCGTTGCCCGAACGCTTTCCACCTGATAGATTTTACTGTGGAAGGCGCGGGAGAGTTGATCGCAACTGACAGCGGGGATCAGTATGGGCACGAACCTTATATATCCAACGAACGCTCGGCCCATATGGGAGAATGTATCGCCATCATCAGGGCAAACCAGGACGAAGGAACCATTAAAATAACTGCCCGCGCAGAGGGGATCGAAGGAGTTGCCTCCAGTGAGATCCGGGTGGAATAATAAGACTACAGACCTTTTATTTACAACGAGGATACAACCATAATGCAGAAAAATAAATAAAAAATGAACAAACATCTCTATTACAATATTGTAACTTTTGTACTGGTATTTGTTTCCCAATCAGTTTTTTCCACTCCGGATCTAAAAAATAATCAACGCATTAGATACAATTTCAACAGTCAGTGGTTATTGCATGTCGGTGATGTGCAAAACGGTAAGGATGTTGGTCTTAACGATTCTTCATGGGAAAAAGTAACCCTTCCCCGCGCATTCAACGAAGACGAAGCGTTCCGGGTTGCCATTGACCAGCACACCGATACAATCGTCTGGTACCGTAAACATTTCAGGATACCGAAAAGCGATAGAGGAAAGAAAATTTTCCTTGAATTCGAAGGTATCCGCTTCGGTGGGGAGTTTTATATTAACGGGCAGTTTATCGGGCTTCATGAAAACGGCGTTATGGCTGCCGGATTCGATATCACCGATCACATCCACTACAATAAAGAGAATGTGGTGGCTGTCCGGATCGATAACTCCTGGGAGTATCGCGAAAAAGCCACAAACCAACGATACCAATGGAACGACAGGAATTTCAATGCCAATTACGGTGGTATTCCCAAGAATGTGTACCTGCATGTGGCCGATCCTCTTTACCAGACCCTTCCGTTGTACAGTAACCTTGCCACCACAGGGACATATATTTATGCCCGGGAAATTAACGTAAGCAATAGGAATGCAATTGTTTTTGCAGAGTCCGAGATAAAGAACGAACATCCTGTAGCCAAAACATTCCGCTATGAAATGATGATAGAGGATATGGACGGAAAGATCATCAAACAGATTTCCGGAAAAGAAATGACCATCCAGCGGGGTGAAACGAAAACGGTAGGCGTACACGATAAGGTGGAAAACCTCCATTTCTGGACATGGGGATATGGTTATCTCTATAATGTATATACAACGCTTTACGTAGACAATAAGGCGGTAGACGTGGTGACAACCCGGACGGGATTCCGTAAAACCCGCTTCGCGAACGGTATGGTCTGGCTGAACGACCGTGTTATCCAACTGAAAGGATATGCCCAGCGCACAAGCAACGAATGGCCGGCCGTAGGGATGTCGGTGCCCGCCTGGCTCAGTGATTTCAGTAACCGGATGATCGTGGAAGGAAACGGCAACCTGGTTCGCTGGATGCATGTTACGCCGTGGAAACAGGACGTAGAGTCGTGCGACCGGGTAGGCCTTATCCAGGCGATGCCGGCCGGTGATGCGGAAAGGGATGTGGATGGACGCCGCTGGGAACAGCGGGTGGAATTGATGCGAGACGCCATTATCTATAACAGGAACAACCCCAGCATCCTGTTTTATGAAAGCGGAAACGAGTCGATCAGCGAGGAACATATGGCGGAGATGAAAGCCATACGCGATCAATACGATCCTTACGGAGGAAGGGCTATCGGTTCACGGGAAATGCTCGACAGCCATATTGCCGAATGGGGAGGCGAGATGCTTTATATTAACAAAAGTGCCAAACACCCGATGTGGGCTACCGAATATTGCAGGGACGAAGGATTACGCAAGTATTGGGATGATTTCTCCTATCCGTACCATAAGGACGGTGCCGGCCCTAAGTACAGGGATCAGGACGCAAGCTCCTATAACCGCAACCAGGATTCTTTTGCAAGGGAACTGGTCACCCGCTGGTGGGACTATTACCGGATTCGTCCCGGCACGGGAAAAAGGGTTAGCTCGGGTGGTGCCAAGATCATCTTTTCCGATACGAACACCCATTTCAGGGGAGAAGAGAATTACCGTAGAAGCGGGGTGACCGATCCCATGCGTATTCCCAAAGACGGGTTCTATGCCCATCAGGTGATGTGGGACGGATGGGTAGATATCGAAAACGACCGGACACATATAGTAGGACATTGGAATTATGCCCCCGAAGTGGTCAAAGATGTGTTTGTCGTTTCATCGGGCGAACAGGTGGAACTTTTCGTCAACGGCAATTCAAAAGGGCTGGGTAAGAGGAGCGACCATTTCATGTTCACGTTCGAAAATATCCAATGGGAGCCGGGTAAGATCGAAGCGGTAAGTTATGATGCGGCAAGAAATGAATTAAGCCGTCATGAAATCAACACCGCCGGCGAGCCGGATGCGATCCGCCTTACCTTATTCCAGGCACCGGACGGTTTTAAAGCCGACGGAGCCGATCTGGCAATGGTGGAGATAGAAGTAGTGGATAAAGCGGGGAACCGCTGTCCATTGGCCAATAATATGATCTCTTTTGAACTGACCGGACAGGCCGAATGGCGAGGCGGAATTGCACAGGGGCCCGACAACTATATTCTCTCGAAGAATCTGCCCGTGGAATGTGGAGTGAACAGGGTATTGATCCGTTCTACTACAAAAAACGGCAATATTAACCTGTCTGCTTCCGCGGACGGAATTTCTCCGGCCTCACTCTCCTTCAAGTCGGTTTCATTTATCGAAAACAACGGTTTATCCACTTATATCAGTGGAAACTACCAACCAAGCTACCTGGAAAGGGGTGAAGTGCTGGGAGGAGAATCGTTCAAAATATCACGCAACCAGATCGATATTGTTGCTGCAAGGGCCGGATCGAATGAGGACAAGGTAACAAATAGTTTCGACGACAATGAATTGTCGGAATGGACCAACGACGGACAACTCTCCACAGGATGGATAAGTTATGAATTGGAACGCGATGCTGAAATATCGGAGATAGAGTTGAAACTTACCGGCTGGCGTATGAGAAGTTATCCGATAGAGATTTATGTGGACGATGTAAAGGTGTATGAAGGGGAAACCCAAAGGAGCCTTGGATACATCTCCATTCCCATCACTCCTGCCATGGGCCGGTTTGTAAGAATACAGCTTATCGGTCAAAGCTCCGACAACGATGCTTTCGGAGAGATCGTCGAAATTACAGGCACAAAAGAACTTGACTTGTACAGGGATCCCAAAGCGATGGATGCCAAAGGTCAATTACGTATCGTGGAAGTGGATATCTATGAGTCTGCCCCTCCGGTTACTTCCCGCTGAAAAGAAAGTGACTTTAAAGAGATAAAGAAAGGTACGCGTTTAAAAAAGACAAGAAATATCAATATAGGATAAGATAGCTCCTATGATGTGTATAAGGATGAAAATAAATAGTGAAATCATGAAAAAAAGATGGATTTATATTGTGATGCTTTGTACAATGACTTTTGCTGCCAGCAAATCTGTAGCCAAAGATTTATTTCCCGACGGGACACCGGTTCCGGAATGGTTCAGACAAAATAAAATAGTGGATATCAATGAATTGGGAAAACACTATCGTATTACCGATTATGGTGTTGTGGACGATAGTACGATTCTTCAAACCAGGCAGATACAAGCTGTTATTGACAAGGCGCATAATGAAGGCGGCGGCGTGATCATTATTCCCAAAGGAACGTTCTTATCCGGATCGCTTTTTTTCAAACCGAACACACATCTCTATTTAGCACAGGATGCCGTACTCAAAGGGAGCGATGACATCAGCGATTTCCCCCTCCTGATGACCCGTATCGAAGGTGAAACATGCAAATATTTTGCCGCCCTCATCAACGCGGATAAAGTGGACGGCTTTACCATCTCCGGGAAAGGAACCGTCAACGGCAACGGACTGCGTTACTGGAAAGCCTTTTGGTTACGGCGCGAGTTTAACCCCGAATGTACCAACAAAGATGAGATGCGTCCCCGTTTGGTATATATATCAAACAGTAAAGACATTCAGTTATCGGGGGTCAGACTCATTAATTCCCCGTTTTGGACGACACATTTTTATAAATGTGAAAACGTAAAACTCCTGAACCTGTACATCTACTCACCCGCGAAACCGGTCAAAGCGCCGAGTACCGACGCGGTCGACATCGACGCTTGTACCAATTTCCATATCAAAAACTGTTATATGTCGGTCAACGACGACGCGGTGGCGCTGAAAGGAGGAAAGGGGCCTTTGGCAAATGAAGACCCGGACAATGGAGGAAACAGGAATATAATCATTGAGGATTGTACATATGGTTTCTGTCATAGCGCGTTGACTTGCGGCAGCGAGTCTATCCACAACCGTAATATCATTTTCCGGAATTCTACGGTGGATCAGGCCCAACGTCTGTTTTGGCTGAAAATGCGTCCCGATACCCCTCAAAAGTATGAATATATATTGATTGAAAACATAAAGGGTAATGTGACAAGGTTTCTCGATATCAACCCGTGGACACAGTTTTTCGACCTGAAAGGCCATCCCGGACCATTGATGTCATATGCAAGCAATATCACAATGCGTAACATAGAGATTGACTGCAGTGTATTATTCAATGTAAGAAAATCGGATCAGTACGAATTAAAGGATTTCACATTCGAGAACCTGAATATCAAGGTAAGTGACAGGCCTGAAATCCAGGTCGATTATATTGATAATTTTAAATTGGAGAAGATAACGATCAACAACGAAAGGTTATTTTGATACTATGTTGTAACCTGTTATCTCATAGAAATAAGGTTAAAGAGGATTCAAACTCTCTTTGATAACAAGGAGAAGGTATCGCCGGTTATGATCGTTTGGGGCGTGGAGTAGCACATTTCCCTTATAATTCTTATAAAGAGAAATAATACCCTTTTTGAAGTAGCTTGTCGTATTTCTCTTTGTTGAATTTATAATAGAATGCTCCGCGTTTCGAATTTGATTTGTCTTTGTCTTCCTGCTTCTCAAGGATATCCATTTCCAGTATCCTTTTACGAAAATTGCGTTTATCCAGTGTCGTCTGATAAATGGCTTCGTACAAAGATTGCAATTGCGGTAAGGTGAACTTTTCGGGGAGCAGATTAAAACCTAATGGCTGGGTAGCTGCTTTTCTTCTCAGTATTTCTATTGTATCCTCCAGCATCTGATTATGATCGAAGATCAATTTACCTACCTTACCCAGTTCCTCCCAACGAGCATTATGTTTTTTACACAATTCCTCATCAAATAGTTCAAGGTCTATAAGGGCATAATAAGCAACAGAGATCACACGCTCACCTTCGTCACGATGGATACTTCCATATGTGCCCACCTGTTCCATATAGACATCCTTAATGCCGGTATATTCGTATAATACGCGCGAAACTGTTTCCTCGAGATTTTCGTCAGAACGCAGGAATCCTCCCATCAGGGTATCCTGATTTTTCAACGGCTCGAATTTTCGTTTCGAGATCAATAAATACAATTTTCCTTTTTTAAAGCCAAGTATTATACAATCGACCGATAGTAAAAACTTCTCTTGTTCTATATAAAACGGCGCCATTAAAAATATCTCCTTTTTTGTGTTTTGCGCAAAGGTACAATATATTTCACTAATCTCCTGTATTTGAATATATGTAATACCACTGCATACGATTATCATGAAAAGATCATCTTGATATAATAACCTTAGTATGAGGTAAAAATGAATATCTTCAATTTTATGTTTTTAAACATAAAAAAATAAGTGTACGTTATTACACTTATTATTAACTTTGTCACAATAAATCTATTTCATTAAGCGAGAGAAAATAATAGTATTTTATCATCATGAAGAAATTATTGACTTTATTATTAACGATTTGCCTGTTTCAGTATATTTCTGCCAATGATTTCATTATAGTGAGTCCGGATAGGAATCTGCAGGTTTCGGTTTTTCTGAAAGAAGGAACTTTGAATTACAATGTAAACTATAAAGGGAAAGTTATTCTGGAAGATTCTCCGATGGGAATAATCACCAATGTAAGTGATTTTAGTAAGGATCTGGTATTTGTAGAGAAAAGAGAACAGGTTGTCAATAAAACATACAGTGAGCCTAAGATTAAGAAAAGCCATGTGGAATACCTGGCAAACGAGGTGGTCTGTAGCTATCAGACACCGCAGGAAGAAAAGATTACCGTTACTTTTCGGGTCAGCAACAACGATATTGCGTTCAAATACGCATTAGCACAGAACGGTGAGACAGCCCGCTGCATCATTGAAAAAGAATTGACAGGATTCAAATTTCCGCAACAGACCACTACATTTCTCACGCCACAGGCAACACCGATGATCGGTTGGATGCGAACCAAACCAAGTTATGAAGAGGAGTATATACCCGATGAACCGGTCGGCACGCCTTCCAAATACGGTGTAGGATATACTTTTCCCGGATTGTTCCATGTGGCGGATAATGGTTGGGCGTTAGTCTCAGAAACCGGTGTCGGTAGTCTGTACTGCGGATCAAAATTAAGTGAAGGAACAAAAGAAGGGCTTTACACCATTGCCTTTCCGGAGGAGGGTGAGAATAACAGTATCGGCAGTGCCAAACCGGCGATTTCATTGCCGGGTGAAACACCCTGGCGTACAATTACCGTGGGTGACAATTTGAAACCGATCGTTGAAACCACTATTGCGTTCGACGTAGTGGAACCATTGTATGAGCCTTCAAAAGAATACGGGTTCGGACGTTCTACATGGAGTTGGTTGCTTTGGCAGGACGGAAGTATCAACTACGAAGACCAGAAGACATTCATCGATCTCTCTTCTGAATTGGGGTATGAACTGGTACTGATAGACAACTGGTGGGATACCCGCATAGGTCGTGAAAAGATAGAAGAACTGGCGCAGTATGCTGCTTCTAAAAATGTAGGCATTTGCCTGTGGTATAACTCTAACGGATTCTGGAGCGATGCACCGCAAGGACCGAAAAACCGGATGAACACTTCCGTAGCCCGCAAGAAAGAGATGGCCTGGCTAAAACGTATCGGTGCGAAAGGGATAAAGGTGGATTTCTTTGGTGGCGACAAGCAGGAAACCATGAAATTATATGAAGATATCCTGTCGGATGCCAACGATTATGGCTTGGCGGTGATCTTCCACGGATGTACACTGCCACGGGGATGGGAACGGATGTATCCGAACTTCGCAGGAAGTGAAGCGGTACTTGCTTCTGAAAATCTGATCTTCACGCAACATGCCAATGACAACGAAGCATATAATGCAACCTTACATCCGTTTATCCGGAACAGCATAGCATCCATGGACTTCGGCCCCGTTTTGCTGAACAAGCGCCACAACCGCAATAACGACGGTGGAACCGAGCGAAGGACCACAGAAACTTTCCAGTTGGCTACAGCCATACTCTTTCAAACGCCCGTGCAGAATTTCGGCATTACTCCCAACAACCTGACCGAATATCCCCCGTTCGTTATAGATTTTATGAAAGATATACCCACCCTCTGGGATGAAACGGTGTTTATCGACGGTTATCCCGGGAAGTATGTGGTACTGGCCCGTCGCCATGGCGAGCAGTGGTATGTAGCAACTATCAATGCCGAAAAAGGAACAAAGAAACTGAAGGTGAAACTTCCGATGTTCTCTGACACAAAAGTGAATATTTATTCTGACAGAAAAGACCGTTCTCCACAGTTAAAACAGGTAAATATCAGGAAGGACGGTGAAATCATATTGGAAATACAATCCGGTAGTGGAGTAATATTGAAAAATTAAAGAAGTATCCCCAATACATGAAGCGCCAGTTATTATCTGTATGCCTGTTGCTACCTCTCTCCTTCCATGCACAGCATTTACAATTGTCCGGAGACAATTGTAATATCTCTTATCTCACTATGGAAGATGGGCTATTGCACAATTATATAGATGATATTTACAAAGATAACAGTGGTTTTATCTGGTTCTCTACCGGCGGCGGATTGTCACGCTATGATGGTTTTTCTTTCACGAATTACCAGATGGAAACTTCTCCGGTTACACTGAAAGGGAATTCTGTACACAGGGTGTACGAAGATAATTTCAACAGGTTGTGGATCGCATCTGACGGCGGATTGGATATTCTGGATCTTGAGAATTCAGAGTTGGTGAATTTGTTCGAAGAGATTGATCCTGAAATGACAGCATTTTTGAAAAATCCGGTAAAGAATATCATAAAAGATAATAAAGGAAATATCTGGCTGTTATCAGGATATATCTATAAAATACATCTCAATCAAAAGGGAGGGATAGCTGATATATTCAAGCTTCCTGAAAATCTGCAATCGGTACGCTATATAGCGATGAACGATGTGGACGGAGACGGTAATATCTGGGCGGGATATAACGATAACATATATAAACTATACACCCATAATAATCATAATTTGAGAGCGGTTCCCATATCAAAAAACCTGAAATTCAGAAGCAATAGTATCCTGACGAAATTTCTTCCTGACAAGAATGAAGTCTGGATCGGAACCGTACACGGTTTGTACAGATATTACAGGAATGAAGACGCTGTAAAGGTGTATGAGAATAATCCTTCGGATCCCACCTCCTTATCGCATAATTATATTTCTGATCTGGCATTAACCGAAACTAATCAGGTAATAATCGGAACATTAAAGGGAATAAACATCTATAACCCTATGACAGACGGTTTTGAGCAGGTGTTTTCCGAAAGTTCCGGCAGAGTAAACGGACTCAACAGTAATTTTATCAGTCGGATCTATTATGACGGGAGCAGCGTATGGTGCGGCACCGAGACAGGAGGTGTCAATAAGATCAATTCCAATACATTGGACATAAAAAGCTATTCCCATAGGAATAATGAAAGGGGAAGCATTTCACAAAATCCGGTCAATGTGATATTAGAAGACGAAAAACAGAACCTGTGGGTCGGTACTGTTGAAGGGGGATTGAATCTGAAAAAGGAGGGGGAGGAAACATTCTCTCATTTCACGGATTCTTCTTCTACCCGTCTTAGCCATAATTCCGTAAGTGCTTTAAGTATTGACAATAAGAACCGGCTATGGGTAGGTACATGGGGATATGGTATTTCAGTTATTGATAAAGATAATCCGTTTAAACCCTCATCCATCTATATCAACTCCGATGAATACCCCGAACTCCTGATCGACCTGATCGGCGGTCTTTTTTATGATGATATCAACAATGTCATGTGGATTGGCTCTAATCAGGGATTATACTTCTATGATCTGGATAATGACAATCTGATTATTCCAGCTCCCATTGATACTTTTGCCAATATCCAGGGTATTATCGGGATGGCTGTAGATAATAAGGGATTTCTATGGGTGGGAAGCCAGGAAGGTGTATATGCGATTGACCTGAACAGTAGAAACCATAACCAATTCGATTTTCACCATTACAGGTATAAACTGGACAATCCGCAATCTTTTTTGGTCGAGAAGATTACAAGCTTCTGTCTCGACTCTCACAATGTTCTCTGGCTTGGGAGCGATGGCTTCGGCTTTTATAAAAGAATTGAGAATAGCAACGGAACTTATTCGTTTCAATCGTACAATATCGCAGACGGATTGGCGAACAATAGTGTTAAAGGTATATTGGAAGACGATTTCGGGAATTTATGGATCAGTACCAGCCATGGACTCTCTTGTTTTAACAGGGAAGAGGAGAGTTTCATCAATTTTTTCAGGAATGACGGGATCGAAAATAATCAATTCTACTGGAATGCTTATCATAAAGCCAAAAACAGCACACTATATTTCGGGACTTTAAGCGGATTGATAGCGCTCAACCCGGCACTTATGAAACCTCAACCGGTAAATTACAGGGTTACCTTAACTGATTTTTATCTGGAAAATGAAAAGATCTACCCCGGGAAGATCATTGAAAAAGATATTTCCCGGATAAATAAAATTGTTTTGCATGAGAAGTATAAATCCTTTTCAATTGATTTCTCTGCCCTGAACTTTACTACCACGCCCAATTTTGTATACGCATACCGGCTGGCAGGATATGAAGAGAAATGGATTGAACTGGCGCAAAATATGCACTCCGCGAGATATATGAATCTGCCTCCGGGAAATTATACTTTCCAGGTAAAGTATGTACCGAAAAATCAAATCGACCTGGGAGAGATCACTGAATTGCAAATTTATATCAGACCCTATTTCTATAAAACAACATGGTTTGCACTGATCGTCCTGGCTCTGCTTATTTCAGCTTTCCTCTTATGGTATTTTCGTCATATAAGATCTTACGAAGCACAACAGAGAGTTCTTGAGCAGATCGTAGAAGAACGCACCAAAGAGTTGGAGTTGCAAAAAGAAACACTGGTGGAGCAGAAGAAAGAATTATCACAACAAAATCTGATCCTGAGTCAGCAAAATGAAAAGATCACCCAACAAAAAAATCAACTGATGAAAATGTCACGGAAAGTACACAGGATGCATGTGGACAAACTGGAGTTTTTCACCAATATTTCTCATGAATTCCGTACTCCGATCACATTGATAATGGGACCGATACAACGTGCCATGCGACTAAGTTCTGATCCGTACGTAATTGAACAGTTAAATTACGTGGAAAGAAATTCCAGATACCTGTTGAGTCTTGTGAATCAGTTAATGGATTTTCAAAAAGTGGAATCGAAAAAGATTGAGATAACATTTGCTAAAGATAATTTTCTGCATTCCATAGAGTCAATACTCTCCTCTTTTGAACCACAGCTACAGGATCGGGATATATCCCTGCTGAGACGGTTTTCACTGTCCAACCCACTGTTTTTTTTCGACAGTGAATCACTGCATAAAATATTGATAAATCTCTTGTCGAATGCTATCAAATATACCCCGAATGGAGGCAATATAACTGTCTATGTAAGGCCGGTCCATGACAGGAAAACAGACGAAGAAAAATTATACATTGCTGTAAAGGATTCAGGAGCAGGTATTCCCGAAGAAGATCTGGGAAAAATTTTCAAGCGCTTTTATCAATCCCGCTACCGCACCGTATTTCCGGTATATGGACAAAGCAGTACAGGGATCGGGTTATATTTGTGCAAACAGCTTATTCAGCTATTAGGGGGATCTATATGGGTTAGAAATAATAAAAAAGCGGGATGTACATTCCGGATTCTCCTCCCGCTATACAGGTCAAATCCGCAATCTGGCGAGACAGACCATCAAATGGTCGATAAACGTAGTGATTCCGAAATAGGGCAATCGACAGACAAACAGGAAAACAAACAAAAAGGGAGATTGACGTTTTTAGTGGTCGAAGACAATCACGATATGAGAAACTATATCTGCTCTATCCTTTCCTCCAGCTATAACACACTCAAAGCCGCCAATGGCGTTGAAGCACTTACAATACTCGATAGCCATCATGTCGATTTTATCATCAGTGACCTGATGATGCCGGAAATGGATGGTATCGAACTGTCAAAGAGGGTGAAAGAGAAGATATCAACCTCACATATCCCCTTTCTGATGCTTACAGCCAAATCATCCGAAACAGCCCAGCTCGACAGCTACCGTGTGGGTGTGGACTCCTATATTATAAAACCATTCGATGAGGAGATGCTGATAACCCGTATCAGGAATATCCTGAAGGCACGACAACGCTATCAGCAATTATTCTCCGAAAAAATGAGTACCGATATTTTAGAGATGGATGAAGAGTCGAATGACAAAAAGTTTATGGATCGCGTATTAGAGGTGATGAAGGATAATTATCAGGATCCTGATTTCTCGGCAGGAGATTTTGTAAAAGCGATGGGGATGAGTAAGTCTCTTCTGAATAATAAACTGAATGCACTAAGTGGCAGATCATCAGGGGAATTTATAAGAGTTTACAGACTCAATATAGCTTACAGCCAGATCCTCCATAATAAGAAAACAAAGAATAAAAATATTTCAGATATAGCTTACGATGTGGGATTCAACGATCCGAAATATTTTACCCGTTGCTTTTCCAGACATTTCAACATAACTCCAAGTAGATTAATCGATGAAAATGAACTGTAAAAAAACTGTTATTTCCTGTTTTAAGCTGAATTTCCTCTTTAAATGGTCATTTGTCCACCTTAGGAGGTCACTGGCTTTTTATTTTTGTGATATCTATATACGATCTCACTTAGGATTAAGAACCATGCGATATAATAATAACTAATCAGGTTGACAATATAGGTAATAAAATAATAAGTATTAACTTTACGCTTATTTGTCTGCTATCTGAAAAATAACTGTTGCCGTGTTCTGTAAACGAGACCTTTATGACTTATATCTTACATAAAATCAGATGAACATAACAATAAAAAAGCAGAGATTCATGAAATCAAAAAGAACATTCCAAGTGGTACTACTACTGCTTATCGGTAGTATATCAATCTCGGCCCAGAACCGATTGATCATCGAGGCCGACCGTGAACAGAACACCATCAACCGGCATATCTACGGCCACTTTTCCGAACATCTGGGACGCTGTATTTATGGCGGCTACTGGGTAGGTGAAGACTCGTCAGTTCCCAATACACGCGGTATCCGTAACGATGTGGTGCAGGCGCTGAAAGATATCCGTATTCCCAACCTTCGCTGGCCGGGTGGTTGCTTTGCCGACGAATATCATTGGATGGACGGTATAGGTCCCCGTGAGGATCGCCCTAAAATGATCAATACCCATTGGGGAGGAGTTGTGGAAGATAACAGTTTCGGTACGCACGAATTTCTCGACCTGTGCGAACAACTCGACGCAGAACCCTATATCAGCGGAAATGTAGGCAGCGGCACAGTAGAGGAGATGTCGAAATGGATCGAATATATCACTTTCGATGGTGAAAGCCCAATGGCTAATTTGCGGCGGAAGAACGGTCGTGAAGAGCCCTGGAAAGTGAAATTCTGGGGTGTCGGGAACGAAAGCTGGGGGTGTGGCGGTAATATGACGCCTGACTACTATTCCGACCTGTATCGTCATTACGCCACCTATTGCCGCAATTACGGCGACAACCGTCTTTATAGGATCGGCTGCGGTGCCAACGGGGGTGATTATAACTGGACGGAGACTGTGATGAAAAATGCCGGCCGCCATATGCAGGGTTTATCGCTGCATTATTACACCGTACCCAGGGACTGGTCAGATAAAGGTTCAGCAACCAATTTCGATGAAGAGGAATATTTCACTACCATCGAAAAAACATTGTTCATAGACGAACTGATCACCAAACATTCGGCCATCATGGACCGTTACGACCCGCAAAAGAGAGTAGGAATGATTATTGATGAATGGGGTACATGGTACAATGTGGAGCCGGGTACCAACCCTGGTTTTCTTTACCAGCAAAATACCTTACGCGATGCAATCGTAGCAGGTATCAACCTGAATATTTTCAACAACCACAGTGAGCGGGTACAGATGGCTAATCTTGCACAGACTGTGAACGTGCTTCAGGCTGTTATACTTACCGACGAGGAAAAGATGATACTTACTCCTACTTACTGGGTGTTCCATCTCTACAAGGTACATCAGGATGCGACGCTTTTGCCCATTTCCTTTACCAGCAATAAGTACCGCCAGGGTGACAAAGAGATAGACGCGGTAAGCGTTTCCGCTTCTAAAAATGCCGGGGGTAAAATTCATATTACGCTGGTAAATGCCGATCCTAACAATGAACAACGTATCTCAACACAGTTGGTTGGTGCATCGGCAAAGAAGGTAAGTGGTAAAATGCTTACCTCCGCAAAGATAAACGATTACAATTCTTTTGAGCAACCGTCTAAAGTAACGGTGAGTGACTTCAAAGGCGCTTCGCTCTCCAATAGCGGTCTTTCGGTGGTATTGCCGCCTAAATCGGTGGTGATGATTGAACTTCAGTAAATTATGTAACTTGTGACTAAATCATTCGTCTGACAATGTTTTGTGACCCATTTCAACTCGCATTCTCTAAAAGAGTAGAACTCGCTTCGCTCAAACAGCTACTCTTTTAACGCTCATTGCGAGTTATGGGTACCCCATAAAACATCTAAAGGTCTCCGCTTTAGTCATATACATTTCAAATTTACATACGAAATTTAAGTAAAGTAAATTAAAAAACAGCAATGAGCATACAAGAACTGAAACAGCATGTATTCCAGGCTAACCTGGATCTGGTAAAACACGGTCTGGTGATCTTTACCTGGGGAAACGTAAGCGGTATCGACCGGGAAAAAGGATGGGTGGTTATCAAACCCTCCGGAGTATCGTACGACGACATGAAAGCCGAAGATATGGTAATCGTGGATCTGGAGGGCAACATAGTGGAAGGGAAACTGAAACCTTCATCCGACACGCCGACCCATGTGGAATTATACAAGGCATTTCCTTCCATAGGTGGAATCGTGCATACGCATTCAACCTATGCCACTGCATGGGCGCAGGCAGGGTGTGATATCCCCAACATAGGAACTACCCATGCCGATTATTTCAGCGGAGATATCCCCTGTACGCGCGATATGACTGAGTCCGAGGTGAAAGGCGAGTATGAAAAAGAGACCGGTGCCGTTATTATCGAGCGTTTCAGTGAACTCAACCCGGCCCATATCCCCGGCGTACTGGTGAAAAATCACGGGCCTTTCTCCTGGGGAAAGGATCCGCACGAGGCAGTTCATAATGCCGTCGTAATGGAACAGGTGGCAAAAATGGCCTTTATCGCCTATCAGGTCAACCCGAACCTCACCATGAACGAATTGCTGATTCAAAAGCATTTCTTCAGGAAACACGGACCCGGAGCATATTACGGACAGAAATAATATTTCAGATTCAAAATTCAAGATTCAAAATTCAAGATTTCATAACTCTTAATTCTTAATTTTTAATTCATAACTTTTAATTTTTAATTCATAACTCATAAACGTTCAATATTATGCAATTCAAAGATCAGGAAGTATGGTTTGTCACAGGAGCGCAACTCCTGTACGGAGGCGACGCGGTAGTAACCGTCAATGCCCATTCGGAAGAAATGGTCAAAGGGCTGAATGACGCGGGACTACTCCCCGTAAAAGTGGTTTATAAAGGAACTGCCAATTCATCGCCCGAAGTGGAGAAAATATTCAAAGAAGCCAATACGGATGAAAAATGTATCGGTGTGATCACCTGGATGCACACTTTTTCTCCTGCCAAGATGTGGATCAGAGGTTTACAAAACTTCAGGAAACCGTTAATGCATCTCCATACCCAGTTTAACAAGGAGATACCCTGGAATGAGATCGACATGGATTTCATGAACCTGAACCAGTCAGCACACGGCGACCGTGAATTTGGACATATTACAAGCCGTTTGCGAATGCCCCGCAAGGTTGTGGTCGGCTATTGGAAAGATGAAGAGACACTGCGGAAAATTGCGTCATGGATGCGGGTTTGTGCCGGTTGGGCTGACGCTCAAGGGATGTTGATCATCCGCTTTGGAGATAATATGAACAATGTGGCTGTAACGGACGGAGACAAGGTAGAAGCGGAGATACGTCTGGGGTACCATGTCGACAATGCACCTATCGCGACCCTGGTTCCGTATGTGGAAGCAGTTACAGATGACGAAATCGATGCCCTTGTTTCCGAATATGCACAAATATACGACTTTGCCGATGATTGCAGGAAAGGCGCCGAAAAACATCAGTTTGTACGCGATGCCGCAGCACAGGAAATAGGATTGCGCCGTTTCCTCCAGGATAAGGGTGCCAAAGCCTTTACAACCAGCTTTAACGAGCTGGAAGGCATGAAACAGTTGATGGGATTCGCTTCTCAACGACTGATGGCCGAAGGCTATGGATTTGGTGCTGAAGGCGACTGGAAAACTGCTGCCCTTGTACGTACCATGTGGGTAATGGGGCAGGGTTTACCCGGTGGACAATCGTTTCTAGAAGATTATACCCTGAATTTCGATGGGGAGAACAGTACCATCCTGCAATCGCATATGCTCGAGATCAATCCCGATATTACAGGAACCAAACCACGCATTGAAGTGCATTTCCTTGGGATAGGTGATGCCCGTACCTGTGCCCGTCTGGTATTCCAGGCGCATGAAGGTAAAGGGGTGGCTGCCACTATCGTGGATATGGGTAACCGATTCCGCATGATTGTCAATGAGGTGGAAGTGGTAAAACCGCAAGCTTTACCCAAATTGCCGGTTGCCTGCGCATTATGGAAACCAATGCCAAACCTGGAGGTCGGAGCCGGTGCATGGATATTGGCAGGAGGAACGCATCACACCAGTTTCTCTTTTTCAGTGACTACCGAAATGCTGGAAGATTATGCCGAAATAGCTGACATAGAACTGGTTACTATCGATAAAGATACAACTATCAACAACTTCAAGTTCGAACTTAAAGTCAATGAAGTTTACTATTTATTGAATAAAGCGCTGCAGTAAAAATAATTAATTCCCAATCTATGGAGAGAAATACCTTCTTTCTTCCATTTGTATTTTTCCTCTTTGTTTTTTTACCGCAGGGTAAAGCTCAATTACCGGAAAGAATAGGAGTACATGATCCGGTAATGGCCAAACAGGACGATACCTACTACCTCTTCACTACAGGTAGGGGTATCGCTGTCTGGTCATCGACCGACATGAAAACATGGAAACGGGAGAAACCGGTATTCGATGAAGCACCCCAGTGGGCTGTCGATGCTGTACCTACTTACCGGGGACATACCTGGGCACCTGATATCAGCTACCATAACGGACTGTATTATCTCTACTATTCGGTATCAGCCTTTGGGAAAAATACATCCTGTATGGGTGTGGCGACCAACAAAACGCTTCATCCCGATAACCCCGATTTTGAATGGGTAGATCATGGAGCTGTTATCTGCTCTAAGCCCGATGTCGATAACTGGAATGCAATCGATCCCAATCTTATTTTTGATGAAAACGGAGTTCCTTACCTGTTTTTCGGTTCGTTCTGGGATGGACTGCAGATAGTCAGGCTTACCGATGACCTCAAATCCTGCTATCCGGGTGAAGAGCCGGTTACCATTGCCTCACGCAAAAAAGAGAGACGACAGGAGAATCCGCCGGCAATCGATAACAATCCGGTGGATGCCGGAGGAAATGCGATAGAAGCTCCTTTTGTTTTCAGGAAAGACAACCACTACTATCTGTTTGCATCCATAGACTATTGTTGTAAGGGAGTGGAAAGTACCTACAAGATGATATACGGAAGGTCAGACAAGATCGATGGGCCCTATTATGACAAAGAGGGAAAAGATCTCCTTTTTGGTGGAGGGACAATCCTGATGGAAGGGGATGAAAACTGGCATGGTGTGGGACATAATGCGGTCGTCAGTTTCCACGGTGAAGATTATCTTGTATTCCATGGATACGATGCTAACGACGAAGGCCGGTCCAAACTGCGCATTTTCCGGCTATCATGGGATCAGAGCCAGTGGCCCGTCGTAGAAGAGGCCATCTACTAAAATGGGTTGCTAAACCGGCCCCTAATTCAACACTTCAGTAGTGAATAAATCAGACAAAACAAACTAAAAATAAAAAGGATAAGAAGAGATGAGTAAATACGTCATAGGATTAGATTACGGCACGGATTCATGTCGTGCCATCATTGCCGATGCCTTGAGCGGCAAGGAAATATCTACCGCGGTGAAATATTATCCGCGTTGGAAACAGGGGAAGTATTGTGATCCCAAGACCAACCGTTACCGTCAGCATCCGCTCGATTATATCGAGGTATTGGAAGAGAGTATACGGGAAGCTTTAACGAAAGCACCCCCAGGAACAGCAGAAAATGTAGAGGGGATGGCATTCGATACTACAGGGTCGACGCCTGTGCTGATCGACGAAGAAGGTACTCCCCTGGCTTTACGGCCTGAATTCGCTGAAAATCCCAATGCAATGTTCGTTCTCTGGAAAGACCATACCTCAATAAAAGAGGCCGCCGAGATCAATGCGTTGGCAAAGAAATGGGAGATTGATTACACCGCTTATGAAGGAGGTATTTATTCCTCCGAATGGGTATGGGCCAAGATGCTGCATATCCTGCGCGAAGATGAGCAGGTACGGGGAACGGCTTATTCATGGGCTGAACACTGTGACTGGATGCCTGCGCTGATCACCGGGAACTCCAAACCGGAAACGATGCCGAGAAGCCGCTGCGCTGCAGGACATAAAGCGATGTGGCATGCTTCGTGGGACGGACTACCCTCCGAAAAATTCCTGACAGCGCTCGATCCGCTGCTTGCCGGCTTCCGTTCTCATTTGTATAAAGAAACCTACCCGAGTAATGTAAAAGTAGGATATCTGACTCCCGAATGGGCTGAACGGCTGGGATTGACTACCAAAGTGGCCGTGGCTGTGGGAGCGTTCGACTGCCACATGGGTGCTGTAGGAGCACAGATCAAGCCGGGAGATTTCGTACGTGTGATCGGAACATCCACCTGCGATATCATGGCAGTGCCTTATGAGGAGATCGGTGACAAACTGATACCGGGTATTTGTGGACAGGTAGACGGATCAGTGATCCCGGGAATGGTCGGACTGGAAGCCGGGCAATCAGGCTTCGGCGATATTTACGCCTGGTTTAAACAGGTATTGGAATGGCCGCTCAAACAGCTCGTCACCAAATCGAATCTGCTGGATATGGAAACAAAAGAAAAACTGATTACAGAAATCGCAGATGCGATCATCCCCGAATTGACCAGGGAAGCCGAAAAAGTGCCGCCCGGCGAAAGCACCCTTATCGCTACTGACTGGATGAACGGACGTCGTACACCCGATGCCAATCAACTGTTGACAGGTTCTATTTGTGGATTGACGTTGGGAAGCACCGCACCGCTGATCTTCAGGGCACTGGTAGAAGCAACTGCTTACGGTTCCAAAGCGATCGTCGATCGTTTTCTGGAAAATGGTGTCGAGATCAAAGAAGTGATCGGTATAGGCGGTATTTCTTTAAAATCTCCTTTTGTGATGCAGACATTATCCGATGTGTTGGGTATGCCGATCAAAGTGGCAAAGACCGAGCAGGCATGCGCCTTCGGAGCCGCCATGTTCGCAGCCGTTGCAGCAGGTGTATATGAGAAAGTGGAGGATGCCCAGGATGCGATGGGACAGGGATTTGCTTTCGAATACCATCCGAACGGTGAAAATCACGCCATATATATGGAGTTGTATAAGAAATACCAACAAATCGGCAAGTTCACTGAAAACTAACTGTTTCGTCAATCGAATATATACTTTTAAAAAACATCTTATGAATTGGAATTCACATGAATTTATTTGGCTGGATTGGGTAATTATCATTATTGGAATTTTAGCGGTAACATGGGCTGTATGGCGTTCTATACAGAAAGATAAACGTTTACAACAAGGTCCTGACAGTGAAGATTACCTCTTTGGTAAAGGTGAGCCATGGTATATTATTGGTGCAGCCATCTTTGCTGCAAATATCGGTTCGGAACACCTGGTAGGCCTTGCCGGGACCGGTGCAAAGGCAGGAGTGGGTATGGCACACTGGGAAATGCAGGGATGGATGATCCTCATCTTAGGATGGCTTTTTGTACCCTTCTATCAACTGTTGAATATTAAGATGGGAAAGATCATCACAATGCCCGATTTCCTTAAATACCGCTACACACCTACTACCGGTTCGTGGCTCTCCATCATTACACTTATAGCCTATGTGCTGACAAAGGTGAGTGTCACGGCATTCACCGGTGGTATCTTTATGCAAAGTCTTCTTGGCTTGCCTTTCTGGTTCGGGGCTATCGGCCTGATCGTTTTAACAGGGATCTTTACCGTCCTGGGTGGTATGAAAGGGGTGATGACGTTGTCAGCAATCCAAACACCTATATTGATTCTCGGCTCGTTCCTTGTGTTGTTCCTGGGATTATCGGCACTTGGAGGCGGCAATATCGCTGAAGGCTGGACCGCAATGATTGAACATGCCAAAACTCTGAACGTAGGAGAAGATGGCGTTGCATATGGTACCAACCGTATGTTCCATTTCAATACGGGCGATCCGTTGTATGATGATTATCCCGGTTTTTGGGTATTTATCGGGGCATCGATTATCGGATTCTGGTATTGGTGTACCGATCAACACATCGTTCAACGTGTGCTTGGACAACGTAAAGGCGAACCTGCTGACATAGTGATGAAACGTGCACGCAGAGGTACTATTGCTGCAGGTTATTTCAAATTGTTGCCTGTATTTATGTTTTTGATACCGGGTATGGTGGCCGCCGCATTGGCAGCACGTCCCGATAGCGGTTTCTCGTTAAGCGACCCTGATACCGCCTTTGGTTCCATGGTTAAGTTCGTATTGCCGGCCGGTGTAAAAGGGATTGTTACCATAGGCTTTATATCGGCCCTGGTGGCCTCTTTGGCTGCCTTCTTCAATTCCTGCGCCACGCTGTTTACGGAAGACTTTTACAAGCCGATGTTCAAAAACAAAAGCGAAGCTACCTACGTTCTGGTAGGCCGCATCGCCACAGTCGTCGTTGTGATACTGGGTATTGTATGGATACCTATCATGATGAGTCTCGGCAGCCTTTACGATTATCTGCAAGGCATCCAGTCGCTGCTCGCTCCCGCGATGGTGGCTGTATTCGCGTTGGGTATATTTTCCAAGCGAATTACACCAAAAGCTGGTGAGGCCGGGATGATCGTGGGCTTTATTATCGGAATGGTACGCCTGCTGACCAATATCTTTACCAATACAGGGAAAGACGTGATGACAGGCTGGTTCTGGGAAAACACTACCTGGTTCTGGCAAACCAACTGGCTTATCTTTGAGGTGTGGTTGCTCGTCTTTATCATGGGCATGATGGTTGTAGTATCATTTTTCACCCCGAAACCAACTGCTAAGCAAATTGAAGCGATCACTTTCACAGGCGATTACAAAGCACTTATCAGAAAAAGCTGGAATAAGTGGGATGTGATTGCTTCCCTCGGGGTAGTGGCTCTTTGTGCGTTATTTTATATTTATTTCTGGTAAAAACTCTTTTATCGACAAGCGGATATCCTATCCGGATTCCGCTTGTTTTTTCCACTTAACTTCGCATGTGAATCTGGAACCCGTTTTAGTTGTATACACTCCCAATTTACATGCGAAAGTTGAATCAAATTATTTATAAAAACCGTTCTGTAATGATAGTAATCGAGAAAAAAAGTAAAGCTTTAAAGATATTTTTTTCCCTGAGCATACTGCTATTCAATATTCTCTTTTTAAGAGCCAATGAACCCGATTCGGCATATATTTTTGCTTATGGTGATGAGAACGGAGGGGGATTGTATTTTGCATGGAGTATCGATCAGGATAACTGGCATACTATCGGCAACAAATACCCCTTTTTGAGATCTGATTATGGAAGATGGGGTTCGCAGAAAAAGATGTACGATCCCTTCCTTTTCCAGGCCCCCGATGGTCGATGGCACTCTGTCTGGAGTCTGAACGATACCGATGGAGCCGTCGCCCATGCCGTCTCTTCCGATCTGGTATATTGGAAACCACAATCTTATCCGGTATTGATGCCGCATGGGAACTGCCTGAGACCTGAAATTTCCTACGATGTACAAAAAAAAGAATTTCACATTCTTTGGCATAGCGATAAACCCGAACAAGGACTATTTTATAGTTTTACCGGCGATTTCAAGCATTACTCGCCCCCCGCAAGAAACGACCAATACGAAAGTACCAGGAGGAATATTTCCATCGCCGGCAAGAAGCAGACCGGTACGCTCCATCACGTTTCATGGGCGGTGGTCGACAGACTTATCCAGGTTCAGAGGCTGACTGCTTATAAGCAGATTTTAAATGAGGAAAGAGTAGAGATAGATCGCGGTCATCTCAAGGAACCTGTCACTATTTCTATTTCACCGGATATCCGGAAAAAGAAATCGATCAGCGATTTATTGATCGGTATCTTTTATGAGGATATCAACTATGCTGCCGACGGAGGATTGTATGCCGAATTGGTGCAAAACCGCGGCTTCGAATATGCCTTGAGTGATAAGGAAGGCCGGGATAAGAACTGGAATAACCGTACTGCCTGGTCGGTAATCAATACCGACACTTTTTTAATCGATACGGCCTCCCCTATTCATGCCAACAATAAACATTATGCCGTTTTACAGATTGAGAAAACAGGGGTTGCACTCGTCAATGAAGGATTTAACGGTATTCCGGTAAAAGCAGGTGAAAAATATGATCTCTCCCTGTTTGCCCGTAGTCCTGAGAAAACAAGAGGCCGGATTTTAGTGCGGCTCACTGGAAAAAACGGTGAGATATACGGAGAAACTACTACACGTACAATCAGTACTGACTGGAAGAAACTGGAAGCCGTTATTACGGCAACCCGTACTGCCAACGACGCCCGTATCGAAGTGATACCGCAACAAACGGGCCGGGTAGACCTGGATATGGTCTCCCTTTTCCCACAGAAAACGTTCAAAGGACGCGAAAACGGATTAAGAGCCGACCTGGCGCAAGCGCTGGCCGACCTGAAACCCCGCTTCATGCGTTTTCCGGGCGGGTGTGTAGCTCATGGCGACGGGATCGGAAATATCTATCGCTGGGAGAACACCATCGGGCCGCTTGAAGCACGAAAACCGCAACGCAATCTTTGGGGGTATCATCAGTCGTTCGGACTGGGTTATTTTGAATATTTCCAGTTCTGTGAAGATATCGGTGCCGAACCTATCCCTGTTGTGGCGGCAGGTGTTCCCTGTCAGAACTCTGCACACCATGGATGTGTGATCGGTGGACAGCAAGGTGGTATCCCCATGGAAGAGATGGATGAATATATTCAATCCGTTTTGAATCTGATTGAATATGCCAACGGAGATGCGAAATCCGAATGGGGCAGAAAAAGAGCGGAAGCCGGCCATCCGAAGCCTTTCAACCTGAAGTATATCGGAGTCGGTAATGAAGACCTGATCTCCGATATTTTTGTGGAAAGGTTTACGATGATATATAATGCCATTAAGGCTAAGTACCCCGAAATAACGGTGATCGGAACGGCCGGTCCTTTCAGCGAAGGGTCTGATTATGTGGAAGGTTGGAATCTGGCAACCGAACTGGGGCTTGCCCTGGTCGACGAACATTATTACCAGCCGCCCGGATGGTATCTCAACAATCAGGATTATTACGACCGGTACGACCGCTCAAAAGCCAAAGTATACCTGGGTGAATACGCAGCACATGTTCCCGGACGCCATAACAATCTCGAAACGGCGCTCTGCGAAGCATTGCACCTGGTCAATATCGAACGGAACGGCGATATTGTGGAGATGACGTCTTATGCTCCATTACTGGCAAAAGAAGGATTTACGCAATGGAACCCCGACCTGATCTATTTCAACAACACCGAAGTGAAACCGACCGTCGGTTATTATGTGCAGAAATTGTTCGGACACCATTCCGGAAATGAATACATTTCCAGCAATATCGTTCGTTCGGATAACCGGGAAGATATCAGAAAACGGGTTGCGTCCTCTTTTGTAATAGATACCCAGACCAATGATCTGATCATTAAACTGGTAAATTTATTGCCTGTCCCCGTTTCTTCTTCGATTGATCTGTCGGACATAAAGATAGCCGACAGCCAGTCAGACTTAACAGTAATGAAAGGTAAACCGGACGATAAAACAGTGAGACCCGAAGAATCAAAACTGAACGTTTCCGGGCAACTCGAATATGAATTGCCGGCTTATTCTTTTTCGATAATTCGTATAAAGACGATTATCAAATAGAAATGTATTTCTTGCAGATAAGAGGATAAATCTTTCAATGACTAATTTATTACTCATATCTGCAAGATTTTCCTATGGTCTCCGCCCGCAATTAATTATAATTTTGTAATTATTTGTACAATAGAACAGTGTTGTCTGTAAGTTCCGGCAAATTCGGAAGCCGGAGATAGATTGGTGAAAATATTTTTTTCCTATGGAAAACTCTATTGTTCGGAAGTATGAAAAGTCATAGTATCAATTATTGAATAAAATGGATAAACAAAAACTAACACTACTGCTCTCTTTCGTATGTTTACTCGCAACATTGGCTTCCTGTAAATCCGGGCCAAAGGAAAAAGAGATGGCTGCCTACCTGCTTGTCTATTTCACCGATCCTACCCACAGCCTTTTTATGGCATTAAGTCCCGACGGATATACGTTTACGGATGTGAATAACGGCCAGCCGGTGATCGGTGGCGATACTATCGCTACACAAAAGGGCATTCGCGATCCGCATATCACACGCGGCCCCGATGGTGCATTTTACCTGGCAATGACCGACCTGCATATTTTCGCTCAACGTGAAGGATACCGCACAACCGAATGGGAACGCGACGGGGATATCCACGGGTGGGGCAATAACCGTGGTTTTGTACTGATGAAATCATACGACCTTATCAACTGGACACGGAGTAATGTATTGGTAGCGGAACAGTTTCCCCATCTTAATGTCTCCTGCGCATGGGCGCCACAAACTATCTACGACGCAGTAGAAGGAAAGATGATGCTCTATTTTACCATGCGGCTTGATGGTGGTAAGACAAAAATGTATTACGCTTATACTGATGATGATTTTACAAAACTAGTTTCGGAACCCACATTGATTTTCGAATATCCCGACCCTGAAGTACAGGTGCTGGACGCCGATATAACCGCCTTGCCTGACGGACGGTTCGTCATGACCTATGTTGCCCAGGAAGGGCCGGCAGGAATTAAAATGGCCGTTTCGGATAAAATCAACAGCGGCTACGAGTATCAACCCGACCAGATCGATTTTGAACCAGCCTCCTGCGAGGCTCCGAATGTATGGAAACGTATCGGCGAAGATAAATGGGTGTTGATGTATGATATATTCAGCATCAACCCGCATAATTTCGGTTTTGCCGAAACATCCGACTTTGTAAATTTTACTCACTTGGGACATTTTAATGAAGGGCAAATGAAAACGACCAACTTCAGTTCGCCCAAGCATGGGGCAGTGATCCAGGTCTCCAAAGAGGAAGCGCAAAGGCTGGCCGCCCATTGGGATTTGCAAATAGAGTTTTGATAAAAATATTAATTTAAGTTTCGCAAGTCGTATGATTGCAACTAAAGCTTCCGTCTGACGATATTTTGTGACCCATTACAGTTCTTGTTCACTCGCTTTAGTTACATACATTTCAAATTTAAATGCAAAACTTGAGATATTAACTATAACAATAGAAAAACAGGATGAATAGAAAAAAGCTCAACTGGATACTACTTTGTTTTATCTGCTTCTCTTTTGCGAATGCTCAGGTAAATCCGCAGATAGAATATTTCAGGTTACAGGATGTAAGACTTTTGGAAAGTCCTTTCAGGCAAGCAGAAGAATTAAACAAGCAATACTTGCTGGAGATGGATGCCGACCGTCTCCTTGCACCTTTTCAGAGGGAGGCTGGCCTGTCCCGAAAAGCCGAGAGTTATACCAACTGGGAAAATACCGGACTCGACGGACATATCGGAGGGCATTACCTTTCAGGACTGTCTTTGATGTACGCATCTACCGGAGACGAACAGGTCAAAAGCAGGTTGGATTACATGATCGCTGAACTAAAACGGTGCCAGGACGCCAACGGTAACGGATATATCGGTGGTGTACCCGGTGGAAAAGCTATATGGGAAGAAGTCGCTTCCGGAAATATCCGTGCCGGCGGTTTCGACCTGAACGGTAAATGGGTGCCGCTATACAATATCCACAAGACCTACGCCGGATTGAGGGATGCATGGCTGATCGCCGGAAATGAAGAGGCAAAGGAGATGCTGATAAAAATGACTGATTGGGCAATCAAACTTGTTTCCAACTTATCGGAAGAGCAATTACAGGATATGCTTCGCAGCGAACACGGCGGATTGAATGAAACCTTTGCCGATGTAGCAGCCATCACCGGTGATAAAAAATACCTCGAACTGGCACATAAATTCTCCCATCAATTGATATTGGACCCTTTAATTCATCATCAGGACAAACTGACCGGGATGCACGCCAATACCCAGATACCAAAGGTATTGGGGTTCAAGCGTATTGCAGACCTCGAAGGCAACGAATCGTGGGAAGAGGCAGCCCGTTTCTTCTGGGAAACGGTGGTGGAAAACCGGTCGGTATCGATCGGGGGAAACAGCGTTTCCGAACATTTCAACCCGGTGGACGATTTTTCACGGATGATCAGCAGCATAGAAGGCCCCGAGACCTGCAACACCTATAACATGTTGCGGTTGACTAAAATGTTGTATCAGACCTCGAAAGATAAGAAATATGTAGACTATTACGAACGTGCTCTTTACAATCATATCCTCTCTACCCAACATCCACATACGGGCGGTTATGTCTATTTCACGCAGATGCGTCCCGGACATTACAGAGTCTATTCGCAACCGCATACCAGTATGTGGTGCTGCGTGGGATCGGGGATGGAAAATCACTCGAAATATGGTGAGATGATCTACGCTCGTGCGGACAACGAGCTATATGTCAATCTTTTTATTCCATCCTCATTACAGTGGAAACAGCAGGATACGGAGATCATTCAGGAAAATAACTTTCCCTATGAAGCCTCTACGCAGATTACCGTGAATCCCCGCAAACAGAAGCAGTTTACACTGTTATTGCGTTATCCTGAATGGGTAAATGAAGGAACTGTAAAAATTAAAGTGAACGGGAAATCATATCCCGTAGAGAATAAAAACGGATATATTCCTGTCGACAGAAAATGGAAAAAAGGCGATAAAGTGGTGATGGAGATGCCGATGACGCTGAAAGCTGAACAACTACCGGACGGATCCGGCTACTATTCGTTCCTGTATGGTCCGATAGTACTTGCTGCAAAAACCGGCACTGAAGACCTGGCAGGTTTGTTTGCCGATGACAGCAGAGGCGGGCATATCGCACACGGAAAACAAATTCCGATGAAAAATATGCCACTGTTAGTGGGAGAGCCCGATAAGTTGACCTCTTACCTCTCTCCTGTGCCCGGTAAGCCGCTGACCTTCCATCTGAGTAACCTTTACCCGGAAAAGTATGCAGAGGGTATGGAGCTGGTTCCCTTCTTCAGCCTGCATGAGTCCCGCTATATCATGTACTGGCCGCAGGCGACCGAAGAAGAAGCAGATAATATCCGGCTTGAGCAGGAAAAGCAGGAAGCCGAACGATTGAAACTGGATGCAGTAACGATAGACAGAGTAGTATGCGGGGAACAGCAACCCGAATCGGATCATTTTATCGCATCTGAGAATTCTGGAGCGGGCGTTTTTGAAGATACCCGCTGGCGTGAAGCAAACGGATGGTTCAGTTATAAACTAAAAAACAACGATCGGAAAGCCCGTCACCTCTATGTGGCATATTTCGACAAGGATCGATCCCGTAATTTTGAGATACTTGTCAATGATGTACGGGTAAAAGGTTTTTCATTAACGGGAAATAAGGGAGATGAGGTACAGAAGCTGATTATTCCTATTCCGGAGAGTATTTCCCAAAGTGAGACCCTTACGGTAAAATTCCTGGCAATGCCGGGAAGCATGACCGGAAAGATAGCAGAGGTCCGTGCACTCTCTCAATCTGTCGGAGAGCCTGAATATGTTGCCTACCTGTTTGCCTATTTTACCGGTAACAAGGTGGAAGAAGAAGCGGTGAGGTATGCCATCAGCAGCAACGGCTATAACTATTATACGCTGAACAACAACCAGCCGGTGATCGACTCGAAAAAGATCAGTTCGACCGGAGGCGTGCGTGATCCCCATATCCTGCGGGGAGAAGATGGTAAGACCTTTTATATGGTGCTGACCGATATGACTTCATCCAAAGGGTGGGACTCCAATCGTGCGATGGTATTGCTTAAGTCGTCCGATCTGGTCAACTGGACATCAAGCATCATCAATATCCAGCAGAAATATGAAGGACAGGGAGACCTGAAACGGGTATGGGCGCCGCAAACCATCTACGATCCGGAAGCCGGGAAATACATGGTATACTGGTCGATGAAACACGGTGACGGAACTGATATCATTTACTATGCCTATGCCAATGACGATTTCACGGACCTGGAGGGAGAACCCCGGCCGCTGTTCCTGCCTGAGAACGGAAAGTCGTGTATCGATGGGGATATCGTGCTGAAAGACGGACTGTTCTATATGTTCTATAAGACCGAGGGGCATGGCAATGGCATCAAGCTGGCGACTACCCGTTCACTTACCTCCGGGCAATGGACAGAATATGAAGATTACAAGCAGCAGACGCCGGAAGCGGTGGAAGGATCGAGCGTATTCAAACTGATCGGTTCCGACAAATACATATTGATGTACGACGTCTATATGAAAGGAGCTTATCAGTTCACTGAGAGTACCGACCTGATGAATTTCCGGGTGATCGACCATGAGATTTCCATGGATTTCCATCCCCGGCATGGATCCATTATTCCTATCACACAAAAAGAGCTGGATGCCCTGATCGCAAAATGGGGTAAACCTGAAAAATTCTCTGCAAATATCCCCAACCCTGTACTGAAAGGATTTTTTGCCGACCCGTATGCCCTTTATTCCAACAAAACGAACAAATACTACATCTATCCCACAAGCGATGGGTATAACGGGTGGTCAGGTACCTATTTTAAAACCTTCTCGTCGGAAAACCTTTCCGAATGGAAAGACGAAGGCATCATCCTTGATCTGAAAAAAGATGTCTCCTGGGCCGACAGGAACGCCTGGGCACCCTGCGCCATCGAAAAAAAGACGAAAGATGGATATAAGTATTATTACTATTTTACGGCAGCACAGAAAATAGGTGTAGCGGTCGCCAATGATCCCGCCGGTCCGTTTGTCGATTCCGGTAAACCACTGATCGACTTCAAACCCGAAGGTGTGAGAGGTGGACAGGAAATCGATCCTGATGTATTCTGTGATCCGGTAACAGGCAAAAATTATCTTTATTGGGGCAACGGCTATATGGCCGTGGCGGAACTGAATGACGATATGGTATCCATTAAAAGGAACACCATCAAAGTGATGACGCCCGACAATACATTCCGTGAAGCGATCCATCTCTTTTACCGCAACGGCATCTATTATTTCCTCTGGTCGGAAGATGATACCCGAAGTGAGAATTACAGGGTACGCTATGCTACCTCAAAATCTCCATTGGGGCCACTTACCATTCCTGAGAATAACCTGATCCTGTCGAAGTCCCCTGACGAAGGGATTTGGGGTACAGGTCATAATTCAACATTAAAAATAAAAGATAAGGACGAATGGTATATTGTGTATCACCGCTTTTTCCGTCCCGAAGGAATCAAGTGGGGCGATGCAGCCGGTTATCACCGGGAAGTATGTATCGACCGCATGGAGTTCAACGAGGATGGGAGCATCAGGCCGGTGGTTCCTACACCGTGAGACAGTTTCATGTGACTGGGTAGACTAAATAGTGAATAGTGAATAGTGAATAGTGAAGAATGAAGAATGAAGAATGAATGGTGAAAAATGAAAAATGAAGAATTAAAGATAAATTCTCAACTTCTTCAATTCTCAAATCTTACATCCTACATCTAAAATTCAAAAAGTCTTGGTTCTTGATTCTTGGTTCTTGATTCTAAAAAAAAAATATATGAATAAAATTCTACAAATTCTAATCGGCCTCCTGGCCATATTGACAAGCAGTTGTAATAACAACGCGAAGGGAACGTTCGAAGTAGGGCAAAATACCTTCCTCCTGAATGGTGAACCTTTCGTGGTGAAAGCGGCAGAACTCCATTATCCGCGTATTCCGCGGGAATATTGGGAACACCGTATTCAAATGACCAAAGCGTTAGGAATGAATACGATTTGCCTTTATATTTTCTGGAATATTCATGAACCGGAAGAAGGACAATTCGATTTCACCGGAAATAACGACGTGGCCGCCTTCTGCCGGTTGGCCCGGAAGCACGGAATGCATGTGATCGTCCGTCCGGGACCCTATGTCTGCGCCGAATGGGAGATGGGGGGATTACCCTGGTGGTTATTGAAGAAAAGCGATATCAAGCTTCGGGACAACGATCCCTATTTTCTCGAACGCACCCGGCTGTTTATGAACGAGGTGAGCAAACAGCTCGCAGACCTGCAAATCACAAGAGGAGGTAATATCATCATGTTCCAGGTGGAAAACGAGTATGGTGCATACGGCACCAACAAGGAGTATGTAGCCAATATCCGCGATATTGTAAGAGATGCAGGATTGGATGAAGTGCCTCTTTTTCAGTGTGACTGGAACTCCAACTTCGAGAATAATGCACTCGACGACCTGTTATGGACAATCAATTTCGGTACCGGAGCAAATATAGAAGACCAGTTCCGCCGCCTGAAAGAACTGCGTCCCGAAAGTCCGCTGATGTGCAGCGAATTCTGGTCGGGCTGGTTCGACCACTGGGGTGCCAAGCACGAAACACGCAGTGCGGAAGCGCTGGTAGCGGGATTGAAGGAGATGCTGGATCAGAATATTTCGTTCAGCCTATATATGACGCACGGTGGGACAAGTTTCGGACACTGGGGTGGAGCCAATTTCCCCAATTTTTCGCCTACCACCACCTCTTACGACTATGATGCTCCCATCAACGAATATGGCAGGGCAACAGAGAAATATTACCAGGTACGCAGACTGCTGGAACAATATCTTCCCGAAGGAGAACAGTTGCCTCCCGTTCCGGATTCGATACCCACTATTTCGATCCCTGAATTTGAATTGAATGAAAATGCAGTGCTATTCGACAATCTCCCGGAACCGGTACGCAGTGAAGAGGTAAAATCGATGGAATATTTCGAGCAGGGATGGGGAAGTATACTTTACCGCACCAAACTGAAAGAATCGGCGGCACGTCAGACACTGGTGATCACGGAAGCCAATGACTGGACACAGGTATTTATAAACGGTGAACGGATAGCTGCTCTCAGCCGCCTGAAAGGAGAAGGTAGTGCCGTACTGCCACCCGTAAAGGAAGGTGATGTACTGGATATTCTTGTGGAAGCGATGGGACGTATGAATTTCGGTAAGGGGATATACGACTGGAAAGGAATTACCGAAAAGGTGGAACTTGTTACTGAGGACGGAACAACCGAACTGAAGGGCTGGGAAGTATACAACATCCCGGTAGATTATGCATTTGCAAAAAATAAAACTTATCGTGAAGAGGCCAACACTGCCGGGCATCCCGCCTATTACCGGGGCACCTTTACGCTGGATGAAACGGGCGACACCTTCCTCGATATGAGGAATTGGAGTAAAGGAATGGTCTGGGTGAACGGTTATGCCATCGGACGTTACTGGCATATCGGTCCCCAGCAAGCGTTATATGTGCCGGGATGCTGGCTGAAGAAGGGTAAGAACGAAGTGATCGTGCTGGATATGGCTTCTCCGGAGAAGCCAGCACTGAACGGATTACGTGAACCTATTCTCGATCAGCTTTCACTGCAAGGTTCTGCCTATGCGCACCGGAAAGCGGGAGAAGAGTTGAATCTCAGCGGCGAGCAGGCCTACTATACCGGATCGTTTAAACCGGGGAACGGGTGGCAGCATGTGAAATTCGGGAAACAGGAGCAGATCCGTTATTTCTGCCTTGAATCACTCAATTCACACGAAGGAGACAATTATGCCGCCATCGCGGAACTGGAATTGCTGGGAGAAGACGGAAAACCCGTTTCACGTCAACACTGGAAAGTGGTGTATGCAGATAGTGAGGAGACCAACAGCGCCAATAATATTGCCTCCAATGTATTCGACCTGCAGGAATCGACCTTCTGGCATACCGATTATTCTACCCTTAATCCCGGCCATCCGCACCATATCGTCATCGATCTGGGTGAAGATAAAGTCATCAGCGGATTTTCATACCTGCCACGTCCCGAATCGGGAAAACCGGGTATGATTAAAGATTACAGGGTATATGTAAAGAAAACACCTTTTAAATTAACCCCATAACATATTGAATATGAAACGAGCATGAACATCATTACACCCAAGATGATGATTATTGCGAGTTCCATACACCGAAATGAAAAAATATAATAATCGTATGAAACGAACATGATAACTGTTCTCACCCAAGTTCATGACTAAATGCGAGTTCCATACGACACCATTGAAAATAAATAATTTTAGTCGTATGAAAAAATATTTTTTAATTATTCTCTTATCGTGCATATACATTAGTAGTATATCCGCACAACAAACCTACGAATTGGTTGTCAATGCCAGGAAACCGGGAGCAGAAATACAGCCCACCATGTACGGGTTGTTCTTCGAGGATATCAATTTCGGAGCCGATGGTGGTTTGTACGCCGAGCTGGTCAAAAACCGCTCTTTCGAATTTCCACAATCGTTGATGGGTTGGAACAGTTTCGGCAAAGTGGAAGTACGCAACGACGGCGCTCCCTTTGAGCGCAATCCTCACTATGTACGCCTGAACAACGCAGGACACGGGCATAAGCATACCGGACTGGAAAACGAGGGTTTCCGTGGGATTGGTGTGAAGAAAGATGCCACATACCGTTTTTCGGTCTGGGCACGATCCGGTAGTGCTGCCGGACAAAAGATCAGGATCGAATTGATCGATGCCAATAACGATCCTTTTGAACGAAAAGAACTGGCAATCGATTCTAAGGAATGGAAGAAATACGAAATTGTTCTTATCTCTCCAAAAGAGGAGCCAAAAGCTTCACTGCGTATATTCCTTACATCGGAAGGGCCGGTGGATCTGGAACATATTTCCCTTTTTCCCACCGATACATGGAAAGGCAGGGAGAATGGTTTGCGCAAGGATCTGGTGGAAGCGCTCAATGAACTCAATCCCGGTTTGTTCCGTTTCCCCGGTGGATGTATTGTGGAGGGAACCGATCTTGAAACGCGCTACGACTGGAAAAAATCTGTCGGACCGGTGGAAAACCGTCCGTTGAACGAAAACCGCTGGCACTACACGTTTGCCCACCGGTTATTCCCGGATTATTTCCAGACCTACGGAATGGGATTTTATGAACTGTTCCTGCTTTCCGAAGATATGGGTGCTGAACCGCTGCCCGTAGTGAACGTGGGATTATCCTGCCAGTACCAGAACGAAGGGGAACATTGCCATGTACCGGTAGGAGAACTGCAGGATTATATCCAGGATGCGTTAGACCTTATTGAGTTTGCCAATGGTTCTACTTCGACTACCTGGGGTAAAGTCAGGGCGGAAATGGGACATCCCGAACCGTTTAACCTGAAGTTTATCGGTATCGGTAATGAACAATGGGGACCCGAATACCCTGCCCGACTGGAAAAATTTATCGAAGCTATCCGTGCACAATATCCCGAAATAAAGATCATCGGAAGCTCCGGGCCACAAGCCGAGGGTGAGGATTTCGATTATCTGTGGCCGGAGATGAAACGGTTGAAAGTGGACCTGGTGGATGAACATTATTACCGTTCGCCGGAATGGTTCCTGAAACAAGCTGCACGTTACGACTCCTATGACCGTAAAGGCCCAAAAGTATTTGCTGGTGAGTATGCCTGCCATCCTCAGAACAGAAAGAACAATTTTGAATCGGCATTGTGCGAATCTGCATTTATGACGGGACTGGAACGGAATGCCGACATTGTCCACATGGCGACTTATGCCCCTCTGCTGGCACATGTGGATGCATGGCAGTGGCGTCCCGACCTGATCTGGTTCGATAACCTGCGTTGTGTGCGTACGCCCAATTATTATGTACAGAAGCTATACGCACACCATGCGGGTACCAATGTATTACCGCTTACATGGAATAAGAAAGCCCTTACAGGACAAGACGGATTGTATGCCTCTGCCGTGATCGATACCAATAAGAAAGAAATCATCGTGAAGTTAAGCAACGTATCGGAAGAAAACAAAGAGATACGGATCAGCTTAGAGGGTTTAAGCCGGAAAATGAAGATACAACCGGAAGCACAGGCGATCTTGTTGAAAGGGGAAGCGGACAAAGAAAATACGCTGGACAATCCTGATGCCATTGTTCCTGTCGATTCTTCCGTTTCTGTCAACGGAACGGTATTGCAAACGACAGCAGAAGCCGGATCATTCAGTGTGTATAGGATCTCCTATACAGATTAACGGGGTGTATAAAAAGCCGTTACTCTATATCGCAGAGTTCGATCTCCGAAGGAAAACCTTCTTTTTCATCATCAGGGGCGACCGTTTGGCCGCCCCTGTTTTTTATATTAACCATTTAATTATCTAATCTTCAATCATTAAACCATCACTACTTCCCGAAAAAATCGGGATCATCACATCAAGAAACACCTTTCCACCCTTCCACTTTTCCACCTTCCCACTTCTTATCCAGATTCCGCTTCAACGCCTGCAGGAATTCCTGCGTAGTGAGATATGTATCACGTGATGCGTCGTTCCCGTAGACGAGGAGTGCCAGGTCTTTGGTCATCTCCCCACCTTCCACAGTCTCGATACATACCTGTTCCAGTTTTTCGCAGAAATCGATAAGCGGCTGATTGCCGTCGAGCCGTCCCCGGTGCGCCAAGCCACGTGTCCATGCAAAAATAGAAGCAATGGGGTTGGTACTGGTCTCTTTACCCTGCTGATGCTGGCGATAGTGCCGCGTTACCGTACCATGTGCCGCTTCAGCTTCCACCGTTTTACCGTCGGGTGTCACCAATACGGAGGACATCATCCCCAGCGAACCGAAACCTTGCGCTACCGTATCGGATTGCACATCTCCGTCGTAGTTCTTACATGCCCATACAAATCCACCACTCCACTTCATGGCCGCTGCCACCATATCATCGATCAACCGATGTTCGTAAGTGATACCGGCCTTCTCAAATTCGGCTTTGAATTCATTCTCATACACCTCCTCAAAAATATCCTTAAATCTACCATCATAGGCTTTCAGGATAGTATTCTTGGTAGACATGTAGAGCGGGTATTTTTTGGTCAGCGCCATCTGGAAGGACGAACGGGCAAATCCGTAGATGGATTCATCGGTATTATACATCGCCATAGCTACCCCGTCACCCTTGAAATCATACACTTCCCAGCTCTGTGTTTCACCCTCTTCGTTAGTAAACGTCAGGCGGAGCGTACCTTTCCCCCTGATAACCTTATCCGTGGCACGGTACTGGTCACCAAAGGCATGACGGCCTATGATGATCGGCTCGGTCCATCCCTGTACATAACGGGGGATATTGCTACAGATGATCGGCTCGCGGAATACAGTTCCTCCCACAATATTACGGATGGTCCCGTTGGGCGATTTCCACATCTGCTTCAGTCCGAATTCCTTCACACGCGCCTCGTCGGGCGTGATGGTGGCGCACTTGATGCCTACATTGTATTTTTTGATAGCCTCGGCAGCGTCTACCGTCACCTGGTCATCCGTAGCATCACGATGCTGTATGCCGAGGTCGAAATATTTAATCTTCAGATCGAGATAGGGTAAGATCAGTTGTTCTTTGATAAATGACCAGATGATACGGGTCATCTCATCGCCGTCCAACTCAACAACAGGATTGTTTACTTTTATTTTTCGCATGGAATGGGGGTTATCGTTGATTCATCGGGATAAAGGATTGTCTCTCACGCACGTTTTTGTATGCAGGACGGATCAGGCGTTTGCTGGTGAAATTCATCTCCTCGATCCGGTGAGCCGACCACCCCACGATACGTGCCATGGCAAAAAGCGGCGTGAATACCTCCGGGGGTAATCCGAGGGCATCGTACACAAATCCCGAATAAAAGTCCACGTTGATACATGTCCGGGCCTTGGCCGTACTCTTCTTGAAGCCAAGAAATACCTCTACGGCACGTTCTTCTATCAACTCCATAAAGGCGAACTCCTCTTCACGGCCTTTTTCCTTAGCCAGATCACGCGCCATCTCTTTCAATAGTATAGCACGCGGGTCACTTATCGTATAGACGGCATGGCCGATACCATAGATAAGACCGGTACGGTCGTATGCCTCTTTATTCAATATTCTTGTCAGATACTCGTCTATCTGTGACTGGTTTGTCCAATCTTTTACATTTTTCTTCATGTCTTCCAACATGCCCTGCACCTTGATGTTGGCTCCTCCATGGAGCGGCCCTTTCAAAGAACCAATCCCTGCGGCAATGGCAGAATAGGTATCCGTTTCGGTCGAGCTAGTGACACGTACCGAGAAAGTGGAGTTGTTTCCTCCGCCATGTTCCGCATGAAGTACCAGCGCCAGGTCAAGAATTTTCACATCAAGTTCCGTATAACTGTCACGCCCCTTCATCATATACAAGAAGTTCTCAGCTACCGACCGGTCTTCATAAGGATGACGGATATGCAGGGAACGTCCCATTTGGTCATGCCGAAGCACCTGGTATGCATAGGCGATAATGGTAGGGAATTTAGCAATCAGGTTAATTGACTGGTTGATAAGATTTTCAGGAGAGATATCATCCGGATTTTCATCATAGGTATAAAGTTCCAGCACGCTCCTGGCCAGGATATTCATAATATTCCCACCTTTCAAAGCCATAATATTCATCGACGCCCTGTGATTCAATGGCATCGTCCGGGCAATCAGGTGTTCTACAGCTTTGAGTTCTTCACTGTTGGGCAGTCGACCCGAAAGAAGCAAAAAAGTGGTTTCCTCAAATCCCAAACGATTTTCCTGTTGTATCCCTTTCACCAACTCTTCCACATCCATTCCCCGATAAAAAAGCTTACCGGGAACAGGGCTCAAGGTGCCGTCAGGCTGACGTTCATAACCTACTACATCTCCTACACGGGTAAGTCCGGCAAGTACTCCTGAGTGATCTTCATTGCGAAGGCCGCGTTTTACACCCATTTTAGTAAAAAGATCCTTGTCGATATTGCTTGTGAAGGCAACGGAGTCCGACAATGTTTTTCTCAATTGTTCATTATCCATAGTGATATATTTTGTTTATTATATACTTACTTAGCTTGACGAAAACGTTCTTAAATGGCGACAGAGTAAGGATATCCTATCTTTTTAACACTCTTTGGCCTGGCTTTGTTTACAGAAGTAAACATTTTCACAAATTTTCAATCACTTTATGGGAAAAATCGGATGTTGACAATGGTTTTCCGTTTTCCATAAACCGCGCCAGATCAGAAGTCCCATACCCGTTTTCGAAAAGTACCTCCAACGCGGAAGTGATCAGATCACCTGCTTCATTCCATCCCATATATTCCAACATCATTACTGCTGAAAGCAGCATGGAACAGGGATTTGCCTTGTCTTTCCCGACAATATCAGGGGCAGTGCCGTGTGTCGCCTCAAAAATAGCATGTCCCGTATGGTAATTGATATTAGCGCCTGGTGCGATACCAATACCGCCTACCATAGCCGCTAACTGGTCGGAAATATAATCGCCGTTCAGGTTAAGTGTCGCGATTACCGAATACTCTTCCGGTTTAAGAAGTGTGTTCTGAAGAAACGCATCGGCAATTACATCTTTGATAAAGACCTTTCCCGATTCAATCGCGTGGTTATAAGCTTCCACTGCTTTTTCCAATCCTTGTTCGGCCTTTATTTTATTGAAAATATTCTCTGTAAATGTCTGATCCGGAAACTCACGTTCGGCAAGAGCATAGCCCCATTTTTTGAAACCACCTTCGGTAAATTTCATGATGTTTCCTTTGTGTACCAGGGTCACTGAAGGTAACCGATGTTCCAGGGCATATTCGATAGCCGCCCTCACCAACCTCTCCGTCCCTTCCACGGAGACGGGCTTTACTCCCAGCGAGGTGGTCTCCGGAAAACGGATTTTTCCTACCCCCATCTCTTCCTGCAGGAATTTTAATACCTTCTTCAACTCCGGTGTACCGGCCGCCCACTCGATACCGGCATAGATATCTTCCGTATTTTCCCGGAAAATGGTAACATGCACTTTCTCGGGATGTAACAAAGGTGTAGCCACTCCTTTGAACCATCGCACAGGGCGGAGGCATACATAAAGGTCCAATTCCTGGCGTAGTGCCACATTGAGGGAACGTATCCCCTCTCCTACAGGAGTAGTAAGCGGTCCTTTTATTCCTACCAGGCAGCTGCGAAAGGCCTCCATGGTTTCATCCGGCAACCAGCTTCCCACTTTATTGAAAGCTTTTTCACCAGCCAGTACTTCCTTCCACCCAATTTTTCGTTTTTCCCCGTATGCCTTATCGACAGCACTATTAACAATCCTCTGTACATGGATTGATATCTCTTTTCCTATTCCGTCGCCTTCAATAAAGGGGATAACGGGATGATCGGGTACGACAAGCCGACCGTTCTGACGGGTTATACACATGCAAGGAGCATCTGAATGATCAGACGCAGTATTATTATTACGGATTCCATTTACCATAAATAAAGTAGGTTTAAAGTTTATTTATTCATGGCATTCAGCGCACTTCCTGCTTTGAACCACTCAATTTGTTGTTCGTTATAGGTATGGGCTACTTCAAAAGTGTCTTTTGTACCATCAGCATGAAGCAACTCCACAGTCAGGTTTCTACCGGGAGCAAACTCTTTTAATCCTTTCACGCTGATCTTATCCCTTTCCTGGACTTTATCATAATCCTCCTTGTTGACAAAGGTAAGTGCCAGCATGCCCTGTTTCTTCAGGTTGGTCTCATGAATACGGGCAAAGGATTTAACCAGTATCACCTTCACATTGAGATGGCGCGGTTCCATGGCAGCATGCTCACGGCTAGAACCTTCACCATAATTTTCTTCGGCCACAACGACAGAGCCGACTCCTTCTGCTTTGAATTTCCGGGCAAGTGTCGGTACCGGAGAATAGCCCATGGTTCCGGGATCGAGAACCGAATTGGTTTCATTGTTGAAAGCATTCACCGCTCCGATCAGCATGTTATCTGAAATATTATCAAGATGTCCGCGGAAGCGAAGCCACGGCCCGGCCATGGAGATATGATCGGTAGTACATTTTCCTTTTACTTTGATAAGCAAAGGTAATCCTATAAAGTCCTCACCGTTCCATGCGGGGAAAGGTTCCAGTTTCTGCAAACGATTCGAATTGGGATCAATGGACACCTGCACACTGCTTCCATCTTCGGATGGCGCCAGGTATCCCGCATCTTTTACATCATATCCTCCGGGCGGCATTTCAAAACCAGTCGGTTCAACCAGTTTCACCCACTCTCCCCTTTCATTTTGCAGGGTATCGGTCAGCGGATTGAAACAGAGGTCGCCGGCGATAGTTAGTGCAGCCACTAATTCAGGTGATGTCACAAAAGCATGGGTATTGGGATTACCGTCGTTCCGTTTTGCGAAATTACGGTTAAACGAAGTTACGATGGAATTGGGTCGGTCTTTTACATCATCTTCACGTTTCCACTGTCCGATACAGGGACCGCAGGCATTGGCAATAATGGTGGCGCCTGCTTCTTCGAAGACTTCCAGGATTCCGTCACGCTCAGCAGTATAGCGGATCTGCTCCGAGCCGGGGTTGATAAGGAACTGTGCTTTCACCGGCACACTCTCATCTCGCGCCTGCTTCACTATTGAAACCGCCCGGGTAAGATCTTCATAGGATGAGTTGGTACATGAACCGATCAATCCTACTTCCATTTTTTGCGGATAATTATTCTCTCTCACTGCCCTGCCGAATTCCGAAATGGTATAGGCTGCATCAGGTGTAAACGGTCCGTTGATATGGGGTTCCAGAAGAGAAAGATCTATTTCGATCAACTGGTCATAATATTTTACGGGATCAGCAACGACTTCCGGGTCGGGTTGCAGATACTCCATAACCCTACGGGCTTCGTCAGCCACCTCTTTCCTTCCGGTACCTTCCAGATAGGCTGCCGATTTTTCATCGAACGGGAAAATGGAAGTGGTAGCTCCCACTTCGGCGCCCATATTACAAATGGTTCCTTTCCCCGTGGCAGAAAGCGATTCAGCTCCTTCACCAAAATATTCGATAATGGCATTGGTACCCCCTTTCACGGTAAGAATACCCGCCACTTTCAGTATCACATCCTTGGGTGCACTCCATCCTGATAGCTTTCCGGTCAGTTTCACACCGATCAGTTTCGGCATTTTCAATTCCCACGGCAAACCGGCCATCACATCCACTGCATCGGCACCGCCTACGCCAATGGCTATCATACCCAGCCCGCCTGCATTAGGGGTATGTGAATCGGTACCTACCATCATTCCGCCCGGGAAAGCATAGTTTTCGAATACCACCTGATGAATGATACCCGCACCGGGTTTCCAGAAGCCAATTCCATATTTATTGGAGACATCGCGAAGAAACTCATATACTTCCCTGTTAGTCATATTGGCTGTCTCCAGATCGGTTTCAGCATTCTTATATGCCTGTATCAAATGGTCACAGTGTACAGTGGATGGTACTGCTACATTGGTTCGTCCGGAATTCATCAACTGAAGTAACGCCATCTGTGCTGTAGCATCCTGCATCGCCACGCGATCGGGAGCGAAATCCACGTAATCGCCGGCACGTTGGTAATTTTTCACCGGGACTCCGGGCCAAAGATGTGCAAAGAGGATTTTTTCAGTCAAAGTCAAAGGCCGTTGTAAAACATCTTTTGCCTGTTGTATCTTCTCAGGAAGATGTTCGTAGACCTTTCGAATCATGTCAATGTCAAAAACCATAAGGATAGAGTATTAAATATATTGTTTTTTAATTCAAAAAATAAAATCAGCTGTTCTGCACCGCTATTCAACTTTTTAACAAATACTCTTCTGTAAATGTTCGGCTAATTCAGAGAAACTTATCGCGGTTGTCTCATAAATAAAATCTATATCCCGAATCGGACTATCAGAATGAGGAATTGAATATCGAATACTTTGGTCGCTTAATAACGCCTAAACCATGAGTAAGTTCAAAAAAACTTTTACTTATCCCGAAAATAATCTTAACTTTGTCATCAAATTGGATATAAGAGATAAGGATCATTTTACCATTGTTTCATGATCGAACACGAAGGAATTATTGAGAAAATCAACGACAATCAAGTGACCGTACGTATCCTGCAACAATCGGCTTGTAGTGCATGTCATGCCAAAGGGGTCTGCATGGCTGCCGACTCGAAAGAAAAGCTGGTCGAGGTAGTCGACTTTTCCGGCCGGTTCCATGAAAACGAACGGGTGATTATCGAAGGAAAAGAATCAATGGGTCACAAGGCCGTTTTTTGGGCATTTGTTCTTCCGCTGATTATACTCATTTTAACGCTTATCCTCACTTTATCGTTATGGAAATTCAATGAAACGGAAGCGGCGATCACTGCGATGGTTGCTCTTATCCCCTACTACCTGATCCTTTATCTTCTGAGAAAAAAAATGGCAAACTCGTTTCAATTCAGCTTGAAAAAGTGGGAAAACTGATGTGATGATTTACCAATGTGATGATAAAACTAAAAATGAATAGTGAATAGTGAAAATTTAGATTGTTCATGCGAGACACCGGATATCTTATTAAACTTTTCACTTTTAATTTTTCACTTTTAATTCTTAATTTTTAATTCTTAGTTATTAGTTCAAAATATGAGTGTATTACTTACAGCCGTTGTAACGTTAGGTGTAATTGGCGCCGGTAGCGCTGCCATCTTGTACCTGATAGGGCAAAAATTCAAGGTAGAAGAAGATCCTCGCATACAGGAGGTTCAGGATGCCTTACCCGCTGCCAACTGTGGGGGATGCGGGTTCCCCGGATGTGCATCGTTCGCATCGGCCTGCGTAAAAGCCGACACGTTAGAGGGACTCAACTGTCCCGTAGGAGGCCAGTCGACCATGGACAAGGTAGCAGAAATTCTGGGGCAGACCGCCCCGGTAGCGGTGAAAAAGATAGCGGTGGTGCGCTGTAGCGGGACATGTGAGCACCGTCCTCGTACCAACCTCTACGATGGCGTTTCCAACTGTACTATTGCCGCAGCACTTTACGGTGGAGATACCGGATGCTCTTTTGGCTGTCTCGGCCTGGGCGACTGTGAAGAGTCCTGCACTTTCGACGCCATCCACATCAATCCGGAGACCATGCTTCCCGAAGTGGTGGAGGACAAATGTACTGCTTGCGGAGCCTGTGTGAAAGCATGTCCGAAAGACATTATCGAACTACGTAAACAGGGACCCAAATCACGGCGGATCTATGTGAGTTGCGTGAATGAAGAAAAAGGAGGCGTAGCCCGCAAGTCATGCGAAGTAGCATGCATAGGATGCAGCAAATGCCAGCAGGTTTGTCCGTTTGAAGCCATTACCATCGAAAATAACCTGGCTTATATTATTGACGACAAATGCCGGCTCTGCCGCAAGTGCGTACCGGTTTGTCCAACCAATTCCATCCTGGAGTTGAATTTCCCGCCAAGGAAAGACAAATCACCCAAAGAAGAAGCAGCTACAGTTGACGCATAAGATTTAAGTATATTATATATGTTAAAAACTTTCAGAATTGGCGGTATTCACCCGAAAGAGCAGAAAGTCTCTGCCGGAAACGCAATACAACCCATTGCTATTCCCAATCAGGTGATTATTCCGCTGGGCCAGCACATCGGCGCTCCCTGCCAACCTGTGGTAAAAAAAGGTGATACCGTGAAGGTGGGGACTCTTATCGGCAAGATTGTAGGGTTCGTTTCAGCCAATATCCACTCATCCGTATCGGGTACCGTGTTAAAACTCGACAAAGTGATCGATGCAAGCGGGTACAGGCGCGATGCCATATTCATCAAAGTAGAAGGTGATGAGTGGGAAGAATCGATCGACCGCTCATCGGACCTGAAAAAAGAGTGCAACCTCTCATCCAGGGAGATCCTCGACAAGATTGCCGCTGCCGGCATTGTCGGTATGGGTGGCGCAACCTTTCCCACACACGTAAAGTTAACCCCTCCACCGGGATCGAAACCCGAAATACTGATCATCAACGGAGTGGAGTGCGAACCATGGCTCACCTCCGACCATCGTGTGATGATGGAGAAAACGGAAGAGATCATGGTGGGGATCACCATCGTGATGAAAGCATTGAACGTGGACAAGGCCATCATAGGTATTGAAAACAATAAGAAAGACGCTATCGAAAAATTCGGGAAATGTGCAGAGGCATATCCCGGTATCAGTGTGGAAGCGCTGAAGGTACAGTATCCGCAGGGAGGTGAAAAGCAACTGATCGACGCACTGATCGGACGACAGGTTCCAAGCGGTGCCCTACCTATTTCAGTGGGTGTGGTAGTACAAAACGTAGGAACTGTTTTGGCTATCTATGAGGCGGTACAGAAAAACAAGCCTTTGATTGAACGGGTGGTAACCGTCACCGGAAAAGATATAAAACAACCATGCAATATCCTCTCACGTGTGGGTATCCCGGTAGCTAACCTGATCAATGCAGCCGGCGGATTACCGGAAACCACCGGCAAGATCGTCAGTGGCGGCCCTATGATGGGGAAAGCACTGGCGAGCACAGATGTGCCGGTAACCAAGGGAACTTCGGGTATATTGGTCATTCCTACACTGGAGGCCAAGCGGAAGGCGATGAAGGATTGTATCCGTTGTGCCAAATGTGTGAGTGTATGCCCCATGGGATTAAACCCTACCCTGCTGATGAACCTGACAGAGTTCGAGGTATGGGACGGAGCAGAGAAACACCGTATCACCGATTGCATTGAATGCGGCTCGTGCAGTTACACCTGTCCCGCAGACCGCCCGCTGCTTGATTATATCAGGTTGGGTAAAGGCAGAGTAAACACAATCATCAGGAATAGAAAAACTAACGCTTAGAGTAACTTTAGATATGGAGAACAAACTGGTTGTTTCCCCTTCACCTCATATACACAGCGGGGACACGATTGAAAAAAACATGTACGGGGTGCTTATCGCACTTGTTCCGGCGTTCCTGGTCGCTTTGTACGTCTTCCGGCTCGATGCACTGATCATTACCGCTTTGGCGGTACTGTTTTGCGTGGGATTTGAATATCTCATCGTAAAGTATATTATGAAAAAAACGCCCACCGTGCTCGATGGCTCGGCTATCATCACAGGTGTGCTGCTGGCATTCAACGTACCATCTAATCTGCCAATATGGATACTGGCATTGGGATGCCTGTTCGCCATCGGCGTGGTTAAGCTCTCTTTTGGTGGACTGGGTAATAATATCTTTAACCCCGCCATCGCGGGACGTATATTCCTGTTGATTTCGTTCCCGGCACAGATGACCGTCTGGCCGGCACCCGATATTGCCGGTACAGTCGATGCCGTCACTTCGGCGACCGTATTGGGCAATCTAAAGTCGAATCCGGAACTGCTACCATCTTTACAAACGATGTTTTTTGGTACCGAAGCCGGCTCCATCGGTGAGATGAGTGCCCTGGCACTGCTTCTCGGCTTAGGCTGGTTGCTCTGGAAGAAGGTCATCACATGGCATATCCCGGTCTCTATTATGGCTACAGTAGCCATTTTTACCGGGATAATCTATATTTTTAATCCCATCCCGCTCTACAACCCCCTGATCCATCTCTTTTCGGGAGGATTGATGCTGGGTGCGGTCTTCATGGCGACCGACTATGTAACGTCGCCGATGACCAGAAAAGGAATGCTTATTTACGGTGCCGGCATCGGCTTTATCACCGTCGCCATACGACTTTGGGGGGCCTATCCGGAAGGGGTTTCATTCGCAATCCTGCTGATGAATGCCTTTACACCGCTGATCAACAATTACACAACGCCAAAACGATTCGGGGAGGTAGTGAAACATGGCTAAATTAAAATCATCATTCAAAAATATGTTCCTGTCGCTGTCGCTGATATGCCTTACGGTGGCTGTACTTCTGGCACAGGTGAATAAAATGACGGCAAAACCGATTGCAGACGCCAAAGCGATGAAACTACAGAATGCTATCAGTGAAGTAGTTCCGAAATTTGACAACGACCCGACTGCAGAAGCATTCACGATGCCTGACGGACAAGGCGACTCTCTACTGGTTTATCCGGCAAAAAAAGGGGATCAGATTGTGGGATATGCACTGAATAGCTTTTCCAACAATGGGTTCAGCGGAAATATACAGATCATGGTAGGCTTTGATATGGAACACAAGATCGTGAACTATTCGGTCTTGCAACACGCCGAGACTCCGGGATTAGGCTCAAAGATGTCGGAGTGGTTCAGGGATGCTGCGAAACCGTCACAGTCGGTCATCGGACGAGACCTGTCTAAAGGTGCACTAGCCGTTTCGAAAGACGGAGGAGATGTGGATGCCATCACCGCATCGACCATCACTTCAAGGGCATTCCTGGAAGCGGTCAACAGAGCTTATTCTGCATATCTGGAAAGTAAAGAAGGAGGAAATGACAATGAATAATAACCTGAAAGTGCTGGTCAACGGCATTATTAAAGAAAATCCCATTTTCGTGCTGCTACTGGGGATGTGCCCTACCCTGGCAACCACCAGTTCGGCTATTAACGGGATGAGCATGGGATTGGCAACTATGTTCGTGCTGGTCTGTTCCAACGCAGCAATCTCAATGCTGAAAAACGTGATCCCCGATATGGTACGTATCCCTGCCTATATCGTAGTGATCGCCACTTTCGTAACGATCATTGAGATGTTGATGAATGCCTATGTACCGGCATTGGCCGATAGTTTGGGAATATTTATCCCGCTGATTGTGGTGAACTGTATCGTACTGGGACGTGCAGAGTCATTTGCTTCAAAGAACGGCGTGATCTCATCGGTTTTCGACGGAGTAGGAATCGGACTGGGATTTACGTTTGCACTCTCATTATTGGGAGCTGTACGTGAACTACTGGGTACCGGAAAAATATTCTCACTGAATATCTATCCTGAACAATTCGGCTCGTTGATATTTGTACTGGCACCAGGAGCTTTTATTGTACTGGGATTTCTGATCGCTGTTTTCAATAAACTTCAAAAGAAGCAACAACTACCTCTAAAAGCTAAATGAGCAGAGCCAAACTTGTTTGAGCTATGCCATAGCGAGAGATAGTCTAATTTTATAGAAATTAACGCTTAAGCATTATGGAAATTATTGGAATCATCATTGTTGCTATATTTGTAAACAATGTAGTACTAGCCCAGTTCCTGGGCATATGTCCATTTCTGGGTGTATCAAAGAAAGTGGATACAGCCATCGGTATGGGGCTGGCCGTTACGTTTGTACTGACTATCGCTACCATCGTCACATTCCTTCTGCAAAAAGGTGTTCTGGAACCCTCAGGATTGGGATATCTCCAGACCATCTCTTTTATCTTAGTGATTGCCGCACTGGTACAGATGGTGGAGATCGTGCTCAAGAAAATATCTCCGTCACTCTATCAGGCGCTGGGCGTATTCCTGCCGCTGATCACCACTAACTGCGTGATTCTCGGTGTGGCGATCCTGGTGATACAGAAAGACTATAACCTTCTGGAATCGGTTATCTACGCAGTAGCTACCGCTATAGGATATGCCATGGCACTGATCATCTTTTCAAGTATCCGTGAGCAACTGGCGCTGACCAGAGTTCCCAAGGCAATGGAAGGGATTCCCCTTGCGCTGATCACCGCCGGCATCATGGCCATGGCGTTTATGGGATTCTCCGGCATCGACCAGGTATTTAAGTAGTGAAAAGTGAAGAGTGAAGAGTAAAAAATGGGGAAGGTAGTGAAAATTCACTGAATCATGAATTATAAATCGACGTAGTCAATTAACAATCGGTGTAAGCCAAATTGTGAAATTGTGGAATGAAACAATGTTCGGTGAAGCCAAAACGACTCCCGTTAAATCTTGAATATTGAATTTTGAATTTTGAATCTTGAATTGTTAAACCATTCCGTAAAAAGGATGTCATACTGCTAAAGAAAGAAATGAAGTTACACCCTTTAATAACTACGGATATGAAAGCTTTAAGACATCCCCTCATCCTCGCGGTAATCGCACTGGCAGTATGGTCATGCGGAACCTCTCAGAATTATGTCTATTCACAGGGATACGACGAGTATTATTACGAAGAGGGATATTATGATGACGGCTATCAAGGAGGCGGTATATCGTTCAACGTATTCTACAACGAATTGAGACCCCACGGTCGATGGATCAACGACCGTAACTACGGCCGCATCTGGATACCCAATGTAGGAAGGGACTTTCATCCGTATGCTACCAACGGCTACTGGGTGATGACCGATTACGGAAATACTTGGGTATCGAGTTTCTCATGGGGATGGGCTCCTTTCCATTACGGGCGATGGTATTATGACGATTTCTACGGTTGGGCATGGGTTCCCGGCTACGAATGGGCACCTGCCTGGGTGACATGGAGAAGCGGCGGTGGTTATTACGGATGGGCGCCAATGGGTCCCGGAATCAATATCCATATCCATGTGAATGCACCCAACAATTACTGGACTTTCCTACCCTCCCGGTACATGTATAATCGCAGTATGCACAGGTATTATAACAGGTACAGCCCTACTATCTACAACAGGACTACTATCATCAACAATACTTACATATATAACGATAACCGTTACTACAGCGGGCCAAGCGCCAGGGACTACGAACGTGAAACAGGTAGAAAAGCCACGGTACGCCGACTTGAAAGCAACAACAACCGTTCCGGCAGGGCAACAAGAGTTAGTGGTAATTCGGTAAGTGTGTATCGCCCCGATGCAAACAGCGGCAGAACCACAAACACGAGATCTTCTGTAAGTGGCAGGAGTACTGACAGAAATACTACCACTGGCAGCGGAACCGTCAGAAGCAGCAACAGCAATACAAGGGTCACCGAAGGAACAACTTCACGGAGCGGAACATCCACGAATCGTAGCTCTACAGTAAGGTCATCGGAGAGTTCTACAAGAAACAGCTCACCCAACACCCGGAGCAGCACTGTTACACCGGAACGTTCCACCAGAAGCAATAGCGGTACAACGGTCAGATCGCAAAATCCATCCGGCAGCAATGACAGAAGTACCACTGTTAGATCTCAGGAGAATTCTTCCGGCAGGAACAACAGCAGTTCGGTAACCAATACGCGAAGCAACTCATCCAACAGCCGGAGTACCACAGTTACACCGCAAAGTTCCACCAGAAGTAATAGCAATACTACTGTAAGGTCAGAAAGTTCTTCGGGTAATAGAAACGCTACTACGACACGCTCGAATTCAAGTTCCACGGGGAGCAACAACCAAAGTTCTACGGTAAGATCCAGCTCCAGTTCGTCAAGTAGAAACAGCAGTGCTACAAGCACTTCATCAACAAGGAGCAGCAGTGAAAGCAACAGATCCGGCAGATCTTCCGGACGGAGGTGAGATGCAGAAAATATAGTAGCAAACCTATCTTAAAGAATAATATAACAGAATAAAAAAATTTATTGGATCCTTTTTCAACTAAAAAATCCCGATTATTTTAAATAAATAATTGGGATTTTTATATCCTTTGAAACCAAATTTGATAATTATTACTTCTGTTGGAACAATCTGTTTTTATTTACTCTATGTGGAAAGAATACGTAAATCTCGATAGCAAACATGCCAACAGAAAGCATCTGGATTTTATGACACAATTTCATTAAAATATTACAGATTACCTGAAAGAAGAAATATCCTTATAAGGGATCAATCGATCCATCGTTTGGTCAATTGGCCGTATTCGTCGATACGGCGATCGCGGAAGAAAGGCCACCAGCGGCGTACATTTTCGGTACGTTGCCTGTCGATCTCAATAATACTGGCAATCTCCTCACTGTCGGTACGATATAAAAATTCCCCTTGGGGACCACAGACAAAACTGTTTCCCCAGAAATGAATGCCATTGGTAAGTTCGGAAGGATCCGGTTCAAAGCCGGTGCGATTCACTGCGATAACGGGCAAACCGTTGGCTACGGCATGTCCCCGCTGCAGCGTAACCCAGGCATCAAGTTGCCGTTGTCTTTCCTTTTCAGGATCGGTAGACTCCCAACCGATAGCAGTAGGATAGATCAGCACTTCCGCTCCCGCGAGTGCCATCAGGCGCGCCGCTTCGGGATACCACTGATCCCAGCAGACCAGCACTCCCAGCTTTGCAACAGATGTCTCAATAGGGTGAAATCCTAAATCACCAGGAGTAAAGTAAAATTTCTCGTAATAGGCAGGATCATCAGGAATATGCATTTTTCGGTACTTACCGGCAATTGTTCCATCCTTCTCGATCACTACCGAAGTATTATGATAAAGCCCTGCAGCACGCTTTTCAAACAAAGAAAGGACAATAACCACCTCCAGCTCTTTAGCCAGGCTGCCAAATAAATCGGTGGACGGGCCGGGAATAGTCTCCGCCTGGTCAAACACAGCCGTATCCTCGGATTGACAAAAATAGAGACCGTTATGCAACTCCTGCATCACAATCAACTCTGCCCCATCCTGAGCCAGCTGTCTGATTTTTTTCTGTAAACGGCTTATATTATCTTCCCTATCGGCCGTATTAGCCTGCTGAATAATTCCGACTCGCATACAAAATTACCAATTACAAATTACTAATTACCAATTTATTACAGAGTACTAAAAATAAAACATCATTTTCAATTGTCATTCTCCACCTTCCCACTGTCCCACTTTAGGTCACAGAAACCCGATGGGAAACTGCATGGTCACACAGTGTAACGAACCGTGTTGCCGGATAAGCGGCCTGCAATCGACACCAATTATCTCCCTGCCGGGAAAGGCCCTCCGTAGTTGTTCTTTTGCGACCTGATCTTTCTCAGTACCGTAGAACGGAACCAATACCGCCCCATTGACAATAAGAAAATTGGCATACGTAGCGGGCAAACGCTCCCCATCGTGATATGCCGCATCTGCCATTGGGAGATCAATCAGCCGGTAGGGCCGGCCATCGTATGCAACAAATGACTCCAGTTCCTTCTCCATCGCACTCAACTCTTCATAATGCTCGTCTTGCGGATCGTCGCATTTCACATAGGCAATGGTATGTTCATCACAGAAACGAACCAGCGTATCGATATGGCAGTCAGTATCATCACCTGCCAGATAACCGTGGTGGAGCCATAAGATACGCTTTGCACCAAGGGATTGTTTCAGATAACCGCCAATTTCATCTTGTGTCATTGGCTGATTACGGTTGGGAGCCAGAAGGCACTGTACAGTAGTAAGGAGTGTTCCTTTTCCGTCCGACTCTATCGATCCTCCTTCCAGAATAAAATCTAAATTATTCCGATAAGCAACTCCGGGTAAAAAAAGATTTTTTTCAAAAAGCCGGCTTGTAATCAGGTTATCCCGGTTGGCTACAAATTTCAGTCCCCATCCATTGAACCCAAAATCGGATATCGCAGGTTTATCATCAATGAATAAGGAAATGGCACCGTGATCCCTCGCCCAAGTATCGTTACTCCCTATTTCAGTACAAATAAGGTTTTTCTGTTCATCCCGGGAAAAATATTTCTCAACCTCACCGGTATCATTGCAGACCACCAATAGCTTTTCCCGTTTGAGTATCTCTCTTGATAATGCGACATAGCAGGCGGTAACCTCTTCCAAATCATCTGCCCAGTCAGTATTAATATGTGGCCAGGTAACCTGTACAGCGCTCTGCGGATACCATTCCGCCGGAAAAAAGATCTCCGGCATATCCTTACCCTTCCATATTTCCACGGACAATACCGCGACTTGACGAACGGATGAATTCCAGGACATGATCACGATCGTCACTGACAGGCAGTTCCTTCTCTATCCTCTCTGCAGCCTGGGTAATATTGAACCCGGACTGGTAAAGATAACGATATATCTCCTGAATAGAATTAATGCGTTCACTGATGAAACCCCGGCGCCGCAATCCTACTACGTTTAAACCCACGAATGTAATCGGTTCACGTCCCACCATGACGTAAGGAGGAATGTCCTTACCCACTTTAGATCCGCCCTGTATCATCACATGAGCACCAATTTTTGTGAACTGATGCACTAAAGCACCCCCACTGATGATAGCATAATCATCAATTTCCACTTCACCGGCCAATTGGGTAGCGTTCCCCAGGATTATATGGTCGTTGAGCACACAATCGTGTGCGATATGGCTATACGCCATAACCAAACAATTAGCACCCACTTTCGTAAATCCTTTCGAGGCGGTTCCTCTGTTCACAGTAGCGCATTCTCTTATAATAGTATTGTCTCCGATAATCGCTTCCGTATCTTCACCGCGGAACTTAAGATCTTGCGGGATACCGGCTACTGTGGCATGCGGAAAAATGGTACAATCTTTTCCAATACGGGCTCCCGACAGCACCGTCGCATGCGTCATCACCCGGGTACCATCTCCTATCTCAGTATTTTGATCGACATAGGCAAAAGGTTCTACAATCACATTCTCCCCTAGTTTAGCCTCCGGGTGCACATAAGCTAAAGATGAAACACTGTTCATATATACCGTTAGTTTATCTTATTTATTTTTGATGATTTGAGCCGTGAAGTCGGCTTCGGAAACTACTTTATCTCCAAGGAATGCCAATCCCCTCATAGTGGCAATACCTCTACGCATTTCGCTGGTAAGCTCTACCCTGAAGATAATGGTATCACCCGGTACGACTTTATGACGGAACTTTACATTATCGATCTTGAGAAAATAAGTAGAATATCTTTCCGGTTCATCCAATCCTGAAAGTACGAGCAATCCGCCTGTCTGAGCCATGGCTTCTACCTGTAATACCCCGGGCATTACCGGCTCCTGGGGAAAATGACCTACAAAAAAAGGTTCATTGGTCGTAATATTTTTCACCCCCACAATAAATTTATCTGTCATCTGTATAATTTTATCCACCATCAGAAAAGGATAACGGTGAGGCAACAATTCCCGTATTCGGTTATTATCCATAACCGGTTCCTGTGTCACATCATATACAGGCGGCTGCACTTCATTGAGTTTAATATCTTTACGGATAATCCTCGCCAATTGATTATTGATCTTGTGTCCGGGGCGTGTGGCTATAAGCCGACCTTTAATAGGTTTACCGATCAGCGCCATATCCCCGATAATATCGAGCAGTTTATGGCGGGCGGGCTCATTGGGAAACATCAATTTACGGCTGTTCAGATAGCCCAACTCATCTGCATTATGGTGAGGCACATTCAGTTCATCGGCTATATCATCTAACTCTTTCTGTGATAATTTCCTTTCATAAATTACGATTGCATTATCCAGATTGCCTCCTTTGATAAGACCAACCTGACGTAATTGTTGGATTTCGCGTACAAATACAAAAGTACGCGCAGGTGCAATTTCAGTCTCATAATCGGTAACGGTATCCATCGACGCCGATTGGTTAGGAATATATTTCGAATCGAACTCTATAAAGGAGTTAATACAGAATGCATCGTCGGGCAAGAGTGTCAGTTTTGAACCGGTCTCCGGATCAGATACCTCAATCTTCTTGCGTACCACGTAGAAATCTTTGTCTTTATCTTGCTCCTGAATACCTGCCTTTCGGATTTCTTTTACATATTCAATCGCACTTCCGTCAAGTATAGGGAATTCAGATGCATTAACCTCTATCAGACAGTTGTCAATACCCAGGGCGAACAATGCCGAAAGTCCGTGTTCGATGGTACTTACGGTTACATCACCTTTACCGATTACTGTCCCGCGCTGCGTATTCACTACATTTTCCGCCAACACCTCAATCACCGGCTGATTTTCCAGGTCAATTCTTTTTATCTTATATCCGTGGTCTACAGGCGCAGGATTGAAAGTAACTACAATATCCAATCCGGTATGAAGACCTACACCGCTTAACGTGAAGCTGTTTTGTAATGTTTTCTGTTTCATATAATAAAACTATCTACCTTAAAAGGCACCTATGGAACATAATTTATTTCTCATTTTTCCTATTTATGTGCAAAGATAACATCAACTAAACAATTTCACCCCATTACGGTTCAATAAAATGCATATTTCCTATTGCAAATGATCAGTTGCACAGATTCTTTTTAAATTTGTGAGAAGTATGGTATATTTCTTAATAGAGCAATGGTTCTTAACAGGATAGTAACTTAATCACCGGATTCAAGCTTTTTTTTCAGCTCTGACAACTCTTTTTCCAGGGCATTCAGTTGCCGGTACATATCAGGCAGCTTGGGCATGATTATACTTGATTTGAAGAAACTCTTCACAGGCATAGCAGGGGAACCTATGATTTCCGACCCCTCTTTGGTATTACTGATAATCCCGGACTGCGCACCGATCTGGCTGTTCTTCCCGATAGTAATATGACCGCCAATACCTGCTTGTCCGCCAAACACACAGTTTTCTCCGATTTTGGTAGAACCGGCAATACCTACCTGTGCAGCCATGGCAGTATGTTCACCAATTTCACAATTGTGCGCGATCTGTATGAGATTATCGAGTTTTACACCTCTACGGATGATGGTAGATCCCATTACCGCGCGGTCAATGGCTGTATTGGCTCCAATCTCCACGTCATCTTCGATAATCACATTTCCCAATTGCGGTATCTTATGATACATCTCCCCCTCTTTGGAAAAGCCAAATCCATCCGCACCAACCACGGCGCCGGAATGTAATATACAATTATCCCCTATGACGCAATTATGATATATCCTCACGCCAGGGTAAATAACCGTATTTTTCCCGATCTTCACATTATCTCCTATATAAGACTGCGGATAAATTTTACAGCTATCACCGATCTCTGCATGATCTCCGATATAAGCGAATGCTCCCACGTAAACCTCTCCTCCGAGATTCGCCGTAGGTGAGATAAAACTCATTGTGTCAATACCGGTCTTACCGGGGATACTTTTATTTACCATCTCCATCAATGAGGCCAATGCAGCATAAGCATTGGGCACCTTTATAAGGGTGGCCCTGACTGGCTTCTCCGGCTCAAAACCACTGTTTACCAATACAATATCGGCTTCTGTATTATAAATATAGTGGGTATATTTGGGATTGGCCAGGAAAGTGATGGTACCTGCTTTCCCCTCTTCTATCTTTGAAAAATTGGAAACTGTTACTTCCGGGTTGCCGACTATCTCTCCTTTCAGAAAATCGGCTATTTGCTTTGCAGTGAAAGTCATTGAATATAACTATTTCGTTTTAAATATGTTGAAGCCTTACAGAGGTAATCTATTCATTATTTTCTCTATCCATATACCACAGTTATGGATGGGTAAAAAGGCACCAACGATCTCTCTATTTATATTTTAAACCGCAAATTAACAACTATTTTTTTATCCGATCATAAATAAATTCATAATATACATTAAACAAAGCAGAATCTAAATTTGTGGAATTAAAAATAATGTGGTACTTTTGCACTCACTTTTTCGGGATGTAGCTCAGTCCGGTTTAGAGTACTCGTCTGGGGGGCGAGTGGTCGCTGGTTCGAATCCAGTCATCCCGACAATGCTGGTAAAAAAGACTTACATAGTGTTGTAAGTCTTTTTTTATGGGAGCATGACAAATTCGCGACGATTTCCCTTTTACAACAAGACATATTGATGAGACTTATTTCATTATTCAAGCCTGTCGGCTGTCTGACGGATACGTTCTGCAAAATCATACAGTGCATTTTTTAATTGTTGCAGTTCGTCTTTGGTAAAACCACCCTTACCGCCATTACCATCAATCTCATTGATTTTATTGTATATCCAAGACGATGATTTATCAAAGTATTTCTGCGCTATTTTTGCCCAAGTAATATCCAAAGCAATATCTTTCAACTGTTCCCTGGTGGACACTTTTTCAGATGTTATTATTTTCATACTCTTTCGTTTTACATAATTAATGTGTTAAATAACAGTACTTCTCTCAACTCTATTCTTCCCTTTCTTTTTCCTCTCCAGGGTCGTAATCTTTTGAAAGCAGATTATCGAAGAGTTCCCTAATATAAAATTCATACGTCCAGTTAAAGAAAATTCTTGAGTTTCTATAGTTCCTGATCACTTCGATCAGTTCCTTTTCATCTTTTGTCAATTTCATTTCCTTATCTGCTTTTAATTACCTTACAAATATACTATGAAAATTCATAGTATCCAATTATACAAACATTTTTCTAAATTCATCGGGCAGAGCAATAGCATCATCACAAAAGAAATTCAGTGTTTCCCACTCAACTCCTCTCAGTAATATCCCGGGAAAGGACTCTACATTCATCAACTTACGGGAGAAAGAATTCGTCACAATAAGGAATATTTAAACTATTTGCTCTTCTTCGTTGTTAGTTGAATTAAGACTAATATTACAGATGTGCTATGGAAACAACTAAATCAAAATCACTCCGGGAACTTACAGTGAAAGGGAAAAACTACTTTTACAGTTCTCTCAAAGGCCTTCCTTACGGTCAGGTTGAACATCTTCCATTCAGTATTCGTATCCTCCTTGAAAATGTATTGCGGAATTACGATGGATTCAGCATCACCGATGACCATATCAATACATTGGTTAACTGGTCGCCCACCCCGGTTGATAAGGATATCCCTTTTAAACCAGCACGCATTTTAATGCAAGACTTTACAGGAGTCCCTGCTGTTGTTGACATGGCTTCACTTCGAGCCGAATATATCCGGCATGGTAAAGATGGCCAGAAGATCAATCCTGCCATCCCGGTTGACCTGGTGATCGACCACTCGGTGCAGGTCGACTATTTCGGCACAGACTATTCATTTAACAAAAATGTAGAGGTTGAGTATGAACGAAACCGGGAAAGATATGAATTATTAAAATGGGCACAAAATGGCCTGCACAATTTTACGGTAGTCCCTCCCGGATTGGGTATTTGCCACCAAGTTAATTTAGAATATCTGGCTAAAGGAATTATAAGCCGTGACGGCTGGTTATTCCCTGACACATTGGTCGGCACCGACTCCCACACTCCTATGGTCAATGGTATTGGTGTGATTGGATGGGGTGTTGGTGGTATCGAAGCGGAAGCTGCCATGCTTGGACAACCTATCTTCTTTACCTGTCCCGAGGTGATAGGGTTGAAGTTGACAGGAAAAATACCGGAACAGTGTACAGCTACCGATATGGTATTGTCTATAACCAAAGTGTTAAGGGACAAAGGGGTCGTAGGAAAGTTTGTTGAAGTATTCGGTGATGGACTGGACACTTTAACGGTTACTGACAGGGCCACTATCTCTAATATGTCGCCCGAATTTGGATGTACGGTAACCTATTTCCCGATTGATGACCTCACTTTGCAGTACATGCACCAAACCAATCGTACGGAAGAAGAGGTAGAGATTGTCGAGACATATTGTAAAGAGAATCTGTTATGGCGGACAGGAAATGAAGATATTCAGTATTCCTCACTGGTGGAATTTGACCTGTCTACTCTTGAACCTACAGTTTCAGGGCCTAAGCGCCCACAGGATAAAATACTGGTGAAAGAATTAAGCAAGCAATTCGAACTCCTGCTGGAAAAAGAATATGCCCGCTCATATTTCCCGGTACATGACAGACGTGAATCCGCCTGGCTTGCAGATGGAGGATCGGGAACAGAATTTACCTTTGGTAAGGTTCCGGTAAATACACCCACCACCTATGAGGTAGAAAAAGAATCTATCCGGTCTGTAAGGATCAAACATAAGAACAAGGAGTTTATACTGAGCGACGGCAGTATTGTGATTGCCGCAATCACCAGTTGTACGAACACCTCCAATCCGGCGGTAATGGTCGGTGCCGGCTTATTGGCAAGGAATGCGGTAAAGAGAGGACTACGCACTAAATCGTGGGTTAAAACTTCCCTGGCTCCGGGATCTAAGGTGGTGACTCAATACCTGGAACGCTCGGGACTCAACGTAGATTTGGAGGCCTTACGTTTTCATACGGTAGGCTATGGTTGTACATCCTGTATCGGGAATTCCGGCCCGCTTCCCCCGCATGTGGCTGAAGCTGTTGAAAAGGGTGAATTGATCGTATCTGCAGTATTGTCCGGCAACAGGAATTTTGAGGCTCGTGTCCACCCACAGGTAAAGATGAATTTTCTGATGTCTCCGATGCTTGTCGTTGCGTATGCATTGGTAGGCAGAATAGATGTAAATCTGATGGAAGATCCTTTGGACTATGATCCGAATGGCGATCCCGTATATCTTCGTGATATCTGGCCTGGCAGGGATGAAATCGTGAAAACAATCAAATCCTGCATGAGAGTGGAGGATTTTAAACAGGTCTACGATGTGATTTTCGATGGATCTACCGATTGGCAGAATCTAAAAGTCAATCTGGATCAGAATTACGAATGGGACAGAAATTCAACATACATTAAAGAGTCTCCATTTTTCGAGGGACTCACTGAAGATTTGCAGCCGCTAAAAAACATCCATAATGCCAGGGTATTGTTATACCTGGGTGATTCTGTAACAACCGACCATATTTCTCCGGCAGGTTCATTCAGAGAAGATAGCGCCGCAGGCAAGTATCTGCTGGCACACGGGGTCAGCCGGCCTGATTTCAATTCCTACGGCTCCCGCCGGGGCAATCATGAAGTGATGATGCGCGGTACTTTTGCCAATGTCCGCATCAAAAATAAAATTACAGATAGAGAAGGTGGATATAGTACTTATTTCCCGGAAAATGAAGTGAAAACCGTTTACGAAACGGCAATGTCATATAAAAACGACGGAACACCCCTGATCGTCCTGGCCGGTAAAGAATACGGTTCCGGTTCGTCAAGAGACTGGGCGGCAAAAGGGACATTCCTGCTGGGAATAAAGGCTGTGATTGCCGAGAGCTTCGAGAGGATCCACAGAAGCAATTTAGTGGGCATGGGTGTTGCTCCATTGGTATTTATCAACGGGCAGAACGCCGGGTCCCTGAGTTTGGATGGCACAGAAACCTATTCCATAACAGGTTTGGAGAACGATTTAGTTCCTCATAAAATACTTGACGTGAAAGCGGTACACCCGTCAGGGAAAGTCACAGATTTCCAGGTTGAAGCGCGACTGGATTCCGACATTGAAATAGAATATTATAAAAACGAAGGTATTTTACAATACGTATTGCGAGAATACCTGAGGAGGGATAATTAAATTCGTGGCCCCTCTCCATTACCCGGGTATTAAAAAAGTTATCCTGACAGAAAACCTTTCCTGCCAGGATAACTCCATTTATTTCTAATTTACAAACTTCCTTGGGTTATTTGTAAATAGATACCTACCCTATCTGATACTTCGAGAAATCAGTATTGAGCATATTACCCGTTTCCCTCAATGCGTGATGGAAAGCAAAACAAGCATAGATATCCTGGGGGAGATGCCCGTTGACCCCACGATTGAGATACTCGTGTAACAGTGGCCGGTAATCGGGATGAGCACATTTTTCGATAATCTCTTCGGCACGTTTTCTCGGCCCTTTACCACGCAGGTCAGCCACTCCATATTCCGATACCACAATTTTCACCGAATGCTCATTATGATCTTCATGCGTCACCTTGGGTACGATACAGCTGATTGCCCCATTTTTAGCAGTTGAAGGGGTCAGGAACACTGAGAGGTAAGAATTACGGGTAAAGTCTCCTGATCCGCCGATCCCGTTCATCATCTTGGTACCGTTCACATGGGTGGAGTTGACATTACCAAAAATATCCACTTCTATGGCAGTATTCAAAGCGATGATACCGAGCCGGCGTGCCAGCCCCGGATTGTTGGATATTTCCGAAGGACGCAATACCAATTTATTCTTGAAGAAATCAAGGTCGTTATAGAACTGGTGAAGCACCTCATTGCTCACTGTGAGGGAACAACCACTGGCAAAAGAGATATTTCCTTTCTGCATCATATCAATCACTGCATCCTGGATCACCTCAGTGTAGACTTCAAAACGAGGAATATCAGGATTACTTCCCATGGCGGCGAGTACCGCATTGGCTATATTTCCTACTCCTGACTGGATTGGTAAAAAATGAGCGGGAATACGCTTTGCATTTATCTCGGAAACAAAAAAGTTTGCCACGTTTTCACCAATACGGGCAGTCACCTCGTCCACCGGAGCAAAACCACCTCCCTCTCCGTCTTTTTCCGTCTCCACCACGAAAATTTTTTGGGGGTCCACCTTCACATAATCAAGCCCTATTCGGTTCTGTATCTCGTAAATAGGTATCTCTCTCCGCTTGGGAGGATCCTGTAGTTCATAGATATCGTGAATACCGCGCAACTTGGCAGGAACTTTTTTATTCAATTCCACAATGACGATATCCGCCAAGCGACAGATGGTAGGGGTAATACCTACCGCTGTTGTTGGTACAATCTCTCCCTTTTCAGTCACTTCACAAGCCTCAACAATAGCCACATTGATTTTACCAAAAAACCCATAACGGATTTCCTGTGCCAATTGAGAAAGATGAAGGTCGAAAAAATCGAATTCATTTCTGTTGAGCGCTTCCCGTGTATCTTTATTGGTTTGATAAGGTGTACGGAACTTGATCGCTTTCGCACGGGTGAGTGCACCGTCTATGGAGTCACCGGTGGATGCTCCCGTGAAAACACCGATTTTGAAAGGATTGCCCTTGGCGTGCTCCGCCTCCGCCCTTTTAGCAATCTCCACCGGAACCACTTTGGGACATCCGGCATGTGTAAAACCGCTGAAGCCTACGTTGTCGTCATTTTTCACGAGTGCCGCAGCCTCCTTAGCGCTAATAAATTGTAGTGCCATAAACAATAAATATTTTTGTGTTTAGATAAATCGATATAATTTCAATACTTTCTCTGCATAATCTCCCCGTAAATCAACCCTTTTTTTAGTTCTTCACGGCCTGCATCGCCTCTCAGACTTTGCACCAACGGATGGGGGGTTTTCTTTGATTTCTCCTCCCGGGCATTATCAGGCGCATCGGGTGAATCGGGATCTACTTCATAAAATGAATTCGCATCATAATCAAAGGTATAACTTGAGAGTGTGGTCGGTTCTTCGTGAATAGATACCAGATCGACTGAGGATTGGAAATTTTCGTACCGGCTCTTTGCCGAGTATGCGGCAGGCGCAGGCGGAGGCAGAGTTACATGCCTTTCGGATTTTGTCCGGGGAAGTACGATCTCTTCTTCTTCAAAAAATGGACGGAACTCAACTTCCGGCGGCTGCTCTGCTTCCGCTTGCCTTTGTTGCTGTTGTTTCTGCTTTTTCTTGCGGGAATCATTAAAAAAACCCAATATCATGAAAAATACCAGAAGGATAAAATAAATAATATCTCCAAACTCCATATTTTGATTAATTTTGTAACCGGACAAAAATAGTGATTTTTTCTGAATTGAAGGTTACATGGTCAATATAAAAATCGAGAGCAACTTCACAGTCACTCTCGAGCAATTAACCAAAACCTTAACTATGAAAAAATTTTTATTTTTCCTTGTGGCAAAGTTAGTATAAGAAATAGAATATTGCAACTTTTCTGTCGAGAATTTGACATTTTAACTTTCCCGGAAGTTTTATGATATATATCACAGTTTACAAATAAGTTATGAAACCGGTAATGAAGGTTGCATACATCGAAATGAGAAAATAAAATTATCGTATGAATCCGAACGAAGTAAAAGAAAAAAAACTATTTATAGAGACTTATGGTTGTCAAATGAACGTGGCGGACACGGAAGTGGTAGCTTCGATCATGGAGATGGATGGCTACCGCCTGACTGACAATGACCGCGACGCTGACGCCATTTTCGTAAACACCTGTTCTATAAGGGATAACGCAGAACAGCGAGTAATACAGCGACTGGAATATTTCAATGCCCTGAAAAGGAAACGGAAGGCACCTCTTATCGTAGGTGTATTGGGATGTATGGCCGAAAGGGCAAAATCGGACCTGATCGACGATCATAATGTTGACCTGGTGGTAGGTCCCGATGCTTATCTCGACCTCCCTAACTTAGTCGGGGCAGCCGAAAGAGGCGAGAAAGCCATCAACATCCAACTGTCAAAAACAGAGACATACAAAGATGTAATCCCCTTGAAATTGAACGGGAGCAACATCTCCGGATATATTTCCATCATGCGCGGATGTGATAAATTCTGTACATACTGTATTGTCCCCTTTACCCGCGGGCGGGAGCGCAGCCGCGAACCGGAGAGTATCCTCAATGAGTTACGCGTTATACGCGAAAAGGGATTCAGGGAAGTGACCCTATTAGGGCAGAATGTAAACTCCTACCGCTTCATGGACAGCGACAGAAAGATTGATTTCTCTGCACTACTGGCCATGGTCGCTGAAGCCGCACCCGAAATGCGGATCCGTTTCACCACATCACACCCCAGGGACATGACCGATGA